>OCAS01000087.1_pt1 | contig 101170 bp, 89 predicted proteins | sample 1550751 | NCBI WGS metagenome assembly OCAS01 (sample SAMEA2580301, study PRJEB22360) | human gut metagenome | biome: human gut; feature: human-associated habitat; material: faeces | place: Denmark | collected 2008/2010
CAAAAGAAGAAAAAAGAAAACCCCACCCCTCAAGATTGAGGGGCAGGGGAGTTGAGGTGTCGAAGACACTTTTTCGTTTTTCATTCAGTTTTTTCATATTTCAATTGAAACAGCTAAGGAATTTATTTTTAGTGTTGGTGGTATTGCTGGAAGTGGTTATGCCTTTAGATTAGCAGCGCAACAGGCCTCAAAATTTTTGAACGTGTTTTGGCCAGGAGCAGGTTCTGTTGTTAGCAGCGGTATTGCTACATTTGGAACCAATTGTATAGGAAAAGCAGCTATATCTTATTATACTGACGAAAAGATGCTTGAAGAAGTTAAAAAGCGCTTTGAAGAAGACAAGAAAAAGGAAGTAGAATCAAACATATTCTTGTTACAATAAAATCAGGTATATCCTTCAGAAAATTGATGAAAATCTGACGTATGATTATCTGCATGCTTCGGAAGATAATCTCTGGAGTATTCTTTATCTGACCGGATGTACGCAAAGGAGTACAAAGAGGATTACGAAGAGGATTACGATGAGATTTTCCGCTATGGAATCTCCTTTTATAAGAAACGCTGCCTTGTAAGCAGGCAATAAAAAAGAAACCCAGTTATAGAATTCGCAATATTTGCGGTTCTTATAGCTGGGTTTTTCTTTACTTTTCTTCTTCCGGACAGCGGGCAAGGCAGTTCTGAAGCCATGCGATGTAAGATTCCTCGCGCATGATGGCCCCCTCGAGCACCATGAAATCTCCGAACTCCCGGGTTCCAACGGCGGGAGCCTGATCATGGTAGTTTTTGTGCATGATATCCGTGAGATATTTCTTTTTCAGGATGTGCTTTTCAAGCTGCAGAGTAAGCTGGGTTTTCAGCTCTTTCGGCGTCATGAAATCAGAGAAGTACATACGCAGGCGGAAGACATCTTTCGGGGTTGGCTCCAGCGGTTCGTTTTTCATGAGCCATTCCTGAAGCTGCGCCCTTCCATCTGGTGTGATGGAATACAGCTTTTTCTCCAGCTTTTCACCCTGGATCACGACTTCGCAGGTAACCAGCTTTTCGTCCATCAGGCGGCCAAGCTCCGGATAGACCTGACTGTGCTTGGCATACCAGAAGTTAGCCAGATTATTGCTGTTGAATTCCCGGGTGATATCGTAACCAGTCATGGGTTCCCGGTTGATCAGACCAAGAATGGCGTATTTCAATGTTCGCATATGAGCGATCCTCCCTAATATGATAAAATGGCGGTTTCGTTGGAAAGCAAACGAATTCCCAATCATGACCTGTAAAGATTGATATGTCAATTTTAACATAAAAATGAAAAATGAAAAGTAAAAAAATAAACGGAATAAAAAGAAAAATGCGATAAGTAAAAAATGACAGAAATATAACGAAAAAGATGCTGAAAAACCGCAGGAAAAGTTTGTCTAAAATCCCTATATCGGTTTTGACATATCTATATTTACATAGTTTTTGCAGTACGTTATAATATTATCAACTATAAGATAAAGGGAGAACGTATAAAATGAAAATGCTAATGAGAATCGTGCTGTACTGTGTGGGCCTTCTGTTCATGGCCTTCGGAGTTGCCTTTTCCGTGAACTCGAATCTGGGTGTGTCCCCGGTCAATTCACTGCCGTATGTGATTTCTTTGATCGTACATCAGGATCTTGGCCGGTGCATTATCGGCGTATTTGTAACTTACATGGTGGTGCAGATCATCATCAAGCGGAAAGAGTATAAATGGATCAATCTGACTCAGCTTATTTTTTCTACCATTTTCGGCTATTTTGCAGATTTCGCAAAAGGCGTAATGCATGGATTTACAATTCCAACTTATTTCGGACAGCTTCTCATGATGGCAATCAGCATTGTGCTGGTAGCAATCGGTGTGGCAATTTACATGGATGTAAAGCTCGTGAACATGCCAATGGAGGGAATGACCCTTGCCATCAGTGATTGTTTTCCGAATATAGAGTTCCACAAAATTAAAATTATTGTGGACTGTTCTTCTGTAGCAATCGGTGTGGTATTATCCTTCCTGTTCCTACATGGGCTGTTTGGAATCCGTGAGGGCACCATTTTAAGCGCAATCCTGGTAGGAAAGATCCTTCCGGTCATGAAGAAACGCATCAGCCCGGTAATACAGAAACTGTGCTTCTAAATATAAAAATTGATATTTTTGAGAATAATGAGAATACCATGCAAATCCATTTTCCCAGGAAGAACCGTATCGCATGGTATTTAAGATCAATGATCTCGTGCGGGAGCTGCCGGACGGAAAACAGGGGCACCGCATCAGCAAAGGAATTATACTGAGCGGTGTTCCTTTTTTTACAAGAAATTCAATAAAATATGCGAAAAATTTCTCACTACTGGACAGGAGCTTTCTGTAGAGGTAAATTGAAGGCATCTTAAAAAGGAGGGGTACAGCATGGTTCTTGCACTGAAGGTAAATGACAAAGACAATGTGGCAACAATCTTTGCGGAGCAGGTACAGGGCGGCGATGTGATTCAGATCCGGGATAAAAAGGGAGAGACAACAGAGGTGAGGGCACTGGAGGCGGTTCCTTACGGACACAAGATTGCGCTGCAGGATATTGCGAAGGGGCAGATTATTGTAAAATACGGAGAAGAGATAGGAATGGCTTCCGCTGACATCCGAGAGGGAGAACATGTACATATTCATAATCTGGAGAGCATGAGAGCAAGAGGCGACTGGAATAACGACGGCGGGGAGGCGAAAGCAAAATGAAATTTTACGGTTACAGAAGAGCAGACGGCAGTGTAGGCTGCCGGAACCTGGTAGCAGTAATTCCGAGTGTGGTCTGCGCGGCTGATGTGGCACAGGCCATTGTGCAGAATGTGCAGGGGGCAGTTGGCCTGTTTCATCACCAGGGATGCAGTCAGCTTCCACCGGATTTAAAACGGGTGACGGATACGCTGATCGGTCTGGCATTAAATCCGAATGTAGGTGCGGTTCTGATTGTCAGCCTGGGCTGTGAGGGAACGGATCACGCAAGAATGTATCAGGAGATCCAGGCGGCGGGAAAGCCGGTGGAGATCATTGGAATCCAGAAGCTTGGCGGTGTCAGCAAGGCCATTGCGGCCGGTATTGACGCGGCAGCTGGTCTGGTGCGGAAGATTTCCGGCCAGCAGCGGGAAGAGGCAGATTTGTCCGAAGTGGTGCTTTCCATCAAGTGCGGTGCTTCCGACGCGACTTCCGGCATGGCATCAAACTGTGCACTGGGCTATGCTGCTGATAAGCTGGTAAGCCTTGGTGGAACGGTCATCTTTGGAGAAACCACAGAGTTTATCGGTGCGGAACATATCCTGATGCGGAGGGCTGTGAACCAGGAGGTAGCAGACCGGATTGGTTTTATCGTGAACCGGATGGAGACACGCGCAAAGTCTCTGGGCTGTGACATGCGCAAAGGGCAGCCAACGCCTGGAAACATTGAAGGCGGCCTTTCTTCTATTGAGGAGAAGTCTCTGGGCGCGATTCTGAAATCAGGAACCAGTCCGATTCAGGGGGTTATGGAATATCCGGACCGTGTTCGCACCAGTGAGGGCATCAAGAAGGGGCTCTGGATCAAGGATACACCGGGCCGTGAACCGGAGATTCTTACCGGAATGGCCTGCAGTGGAGCGCAGATCATGATGTTCTCCACTGGACGGGGAGCACCGCAGGGCTATCCGATCATGCCGGTTGTGAAGGTGTGCGGTAACCCAGTGACCTATCAGCATATGGAACAGGATATGGATATCAATGCCGGTTTGATTCTGGAAGGCAAAAAAACCATTGAGCAGGTGGGGGAAGAAGTATTTGCAAAGATTCTGGAAACCCTGAATGGTGAGATGAGTAAGAATGAGAGTCTACATTATTACAGTGCAATTGAGATTCACACTCTGGGACCGGTGGTTTAACAGAACAAAGGATGGATTGTTACAGAAAAAACAGAGGGAGACTGTGCGAAGCAGTCTCCTTTTTTGATGACAAAAAGATAACGGAAAAAGTGGTATACCATTAAAGAGATAAAAACGACAAAAATATGAAAAAATTCTCAAAAAGTACTACCATATTGTTCATAATCATGGTATTATTAAGAAAAAGTGGAATACCGCTCAGATATTACAACGAAAGTGGTATACAAAAGAAAGGAGGAAAGCCCAGTTTTTGCACGAAAATTATCAGTAAAAAGATAACGATGTTTGTTCAATGTGAATAATTTAGCACATAAGAGCAAAGTGTTAGGAAATTGGGCGTGATGCTGATGGTTTACAGTTATTTTCCGGGCTGTACCTTGAAGAACAAGGCGAAGGAACTGGATATCTGCGCACGTAAATCAGCGGAGGCATTGGGCATTGTCCTGGAAGAAATTGAGGACTGGCAGTGCTGCGGAGGTGTATATCCGCTGGCTTCCGATGAAATCGCTACCAAATTATCTTCGGTACGCGCGCTGAACGCAGCAAAAGAAAAGGGTCAGGATCTGGTAACAATCTGTTCTGCATGTCATCATGTGATCAAGCGCGTGAATGATGATATGGCAAATGTTGCGGATATTCGGGACCGCGCAAATAATTATCTTGGGTTAAAGGAACCTTATGCAGGTGAGACCCATGTATACCACTTCCTGGAACTTTTAAGAGATCAGATTGGTTTTGATAAATTAAAGGAGAAGGTTGTAAAGCCTCTGACCGGCAGAAAGATCGGCGCATACTATGGCTGCATGCTTCTTCGTCCAAGCGGTATTTTGCAGTTTGACGATCCGGAGAATCCAAAGATTCTGGAGGATTTCATTCGTGCCCTTGGAGCAGAACCGGTGGTATACCCGTACCGCAATGAGTGCTGCGGCGGATACATTTCCTTAAAAGAAAAAGAAATGGCCGGACAGATGGTAGACACCATTTTAGACTCTGCGGAATACAACGGAGCGGATGAGCTGGTAACGGCCTGCCCGCTGTGCCAGTACAACTTAAATCATAATGCCGGCCATGCACATACACCGAAGGTAAAATACTTCACAGAGATCCTTGCAGAGGCTCTTGGGGTAGAGATCCAGGAAGGAAAGGAGGATGGCGAGGTATGATTCATACGGACAAAGAGAAAGCAGAATTGATCTGCAGAATCAGCAATGTTGATACAAAGAAATGTATGAAATGCGGCAAGTGTTCCGCATCCTGCCCGGCTTACGACAGTATGGACATTCGTCCGCATCAGTTTGTTTCCTACGTAGATCGCGGAGAGATTGAGCCATTGTTGAAATCCAAATCCATCTGGAAATGCCTTTCCTGTTTTGCATGTGTGGAGCGCTGCCCGCGTGATGTGAAACCGGCTAAACTGATCGAAGCAGTCCGTCTGATGGTGATTCGGAGCCAGGGCGGCAACTATCTGTCCCCGGACGAGATTCCAGAGCTGCTTGATCCGGAACTTCCACAGCAGCTTTTAGTAAGCGCATTTCGTAAATATAGTAAGTAGAAGAAAGATCCGAGGTGAAATCATTGCAAAGAATAGGAGTATTTGTCTGCCACTGCGGTACCAACATTGCGGCGACTGTAGACGTTGAAAAAGTGGTAGAAGCAATTAAAAACGAGCCTGGCGTGGTTCATGCGGAAGATTATCAGTATATGTGTTCGGAAGCTGGACAGTCGAAGATCCAGGAGGCCATCAAAGAAAAACATCTGACTGGTGTTGTTGTATGTTCCTGTTCCCCGCGTATGCATGAGAACACATTCCGCAAAGCGGTGGAGAAAGCGGGACTGAACCCATATATGCTGGAGATTGCCAATATTCGTGAGCATTGTTCCTGGATTCACAAAAACCGGGAAGAGGCAACGGAAAAAGCAATTATCCTGGCCAGAGCGGCAGTAGCCAAGGTACATTTAAATGCACCTCTTCAGCCAGGTGAGAGCAAAGTAGTAAAACGTGCACTGGTTATCGGCGGTGGAATCGCGGGAATCCAGACTGCACTGGATATTGCAGATGCAGGTTACGAAGTAGATATCGTGGAGAAAACACCGAGTATTGGTGGAAGAATGTCCCAGCTGGACAAGACCTTCCCGACCCTGGACTGCTCCGCATGTATCCTGACCCCGAAGATGGTAGAGGCTTCTGCTCATGAGCGGATTAACCTGTTTACATACAGTGAGGTAGAAAAGGTATCCGGTTTCGTTGGAGACTTTAAGGTAGATATCCGCAAGAAAGCAAGAAGCGTGGATATGAGCAAGTGTACCGGATGTGGTGTCTGCTCTCAGAAATGCCCGTCCAAGAAAACACCGAGTGAGTTTAACCGAGGACTGGGAACCAGAAGCGCCATTTATACCCCGTTCGCACAGGCTATTCCGAATGTTCCGGTTATCGATCGGGAGCACTGCATTAAATTCCAGACTGGAAAATGCGGTCTCTGCTCCAAGGTCTGCGCGGCCGGCGCGATCGACTACACTCAGGAAGACGAGATCGTTACCAGAGAGTACGGTGCCATTGTTGTGGCTACCGGCTTTGATATGATCAAGTTAGACAAGTTTGGTGAGTATTCCTATGATACCTGCCCGGATGTCATTACTTCCCTGGAGTTTGAGCGTCTGACCAATGCGGCTGGCCCGACAAAGGGTCATCTGGAGCGTCTGTCCGATCATAAGGCACCGAAGTCCGTAACCTTTATCCAGTGTGTGGGATCCCGTGATACGACCTGCCGCGGAAAGAGTTACTGCTCTAAGATCTGCTGCATGTACACTGCAAAGCATGCGATGCTGATTCGTGATAAATATCCGGATGTACAGGTCAATGTCTTCTACATTGATGTCCGTACCCCGGGCAAGAACTTCGATGAATTTTACCGCAGAGCCGTTGAAGAGTACGGTGTGAACTACATCAAAGGCCAGGTCGGCAAGGTTGCGGAAGTAGATGGACATCTGCGTGTACAGGCTGTTGATTTAATCGACAACCGCCGCATCATGCTGGATACCGATCTGGTTGTTCTGGCAGCAGCAATTGAGCCGGATCCGTCCGTGAGAAAACTTGCTACCATGCTGACAGCCAGCATTGATACCAACAATTTCCTGACAGAGGCACATCCGAAACTGCGTCCGGTAGAAAGCCCGACCGCGGGAATCTTCCTGTCCGGTGTATGCCAGGGACCGAAAGATATTCCGGAGACGGTATCCCAGGCCGGCGCTGCTGCAGCGAAGGTGATCGGACTGCTGGCAAAGGACAAACTGGTAACCAACCCATGTACCGCAAAACCGGACGAGCGCTACTGCAATGGCTGCAGATCCTGTGAAAAGGTATGTCCGTATGGTGCGATCACTTATGAAAAGAAACTGGTTATGGACCATGGCGTGAAGGAAGAGCGTATGGTTGCATCTGTGAACAGCGCGCTGTGCCAGGGCTGCGGTGCCTGCACGGTAGCTTGTCCGTCCGGTGCAATGGATCTGCAGGGCTTTTCTAACAGACAATTAATTGCGGAGGTAGATGCAATATGCAGGTAGAACATGAGAATACAGAAGTAAAAGAAGAATTCAAGCCTCTGATCGTTGCGTTCTGCTGCAACTGGTGCAGCTACGCGGGAGCAGACCTGGCAGGAACCAGCCGTCTTTCCTATCCGGCTGAAGTTAAGATCATCCGTGTCCCGTGCTCCTGCCGTGTCAACCCGCTGTTTATTCTGCGGGCTTTCCAGAGAGGCGCAGATGGCGTGATCCTTTGTGGATGTCATCCGGGCGACTGTCATTACAGCACCGGCAACTATTATGCGAGAAGAAGAATGACGATGCTGTTCTCCTTACTGGATTACATTGGCGTAGAAAAAGGAAGAACCCGGGTTGAATGGGTATCTGCCGCGGAGGGCGTGAAATTTGCGGCAACCATGAACGAATTTATCGAAAAGATCCGGAGTCTTGGCAAAAACGTGAGATTGGAGGACTTAAGATGCAGGAAATAAAAGAGAGAGCCAAAGAGTTACTTGCCTCCGGTCAGGTACAGCGTGTCCTTGGATGGAAACGCGGCGAAGACCTGCCTTATAATCCGCAGCCGGCCTTTTTTGAGAACGAAGCACAGCTGGAGGAGCTGGTTTATGACAGCTTCTGTGCGGCAAACTTAAGCAAATATATGATTCAGGCCAGCAAGCTGGAGGGGAAAACTCTGGTTTTCTTAAAACCATGTGACACCTACAGTTTCAACCAGTTATTAAAAGAACGCCGGGTTGACCGCGAAAAGAGCTACATCATTGGTGTAGGATGCAAGGGCAAACTGGATATTGAAAAGATCAAAAAACTTGGAATCAAGGGCATTGAGTCCGTAGAAGAAGAGGGCGATACGCTTCATATCAAAACAATCTACGGCGAGAAGACCTGTGCTTTTGCAGATGGTATCCTGGAGCGCTGCCTGTGTTGCAAGGGAAACGAGCATAAAGTATATGATGAACTCATTCATGAAGAGTTAGAACTGGCAGTTCCGGCTGAGGATCGTTTTGCAAAAGTTCGTGAGCTGGAGAGCATGACACCGCAGGAGCGGTTCGCGTTCTGGCAGGGCGAGCTGTCCAAATGCATCCGCTGCAATGCATGCCGTAATGTATGTCCGGCCTGCAGCTGCAATAAGTGTGTATTTGACAGTGACCGTTTTGATACCGCACAGAAAGCAAACTCCGATTCCTTCGAGGAGCAGATGTTCCATATCATCCGCGCGTTCCATGTAGCCGGACGTTGTACGGACTGCGGAGAATGCAGCCGCGTATGCCCGCAGGGAATTCCACTGCATCTTTTAAACCGCAAGATGATCAAAGATATCGATGAGTTTTACGGCGAATATCAGGCCGGCGAAGACACCGAGTCAAGAGCACCGCTTACCGATTTCCGCCAGGATGATATAGAACCGGGAGCTGCCGGGGAAAGGGGTTAGGATATGTATAAAATTTCAAATGAAAAACTTCCGTTACTCTTTGCCGCCATCGCAGAAAATATGGATCTTTACATGCCGCTAGAAAAGAACGGTCAGGTAAATTACGGAATCTGGACGAAAGACGATAAAGCAGCGCTGGATGCCCTGAACGCGGTAAAATCTCCAAAAGATGTTTTTTTCCCGCAGAGTGAAACGCTGTATACCTGTTATAAAGAAGGAAAGAAAATCTCCATTGATCCCCAGAAGCTTTGTGAAGAACCTTTCGCTGTGTTCGGTATCCGGGCCTGTGATGTAAAGGGCATTGAAGTTCTGGACCGCGTATTTCTGGCTGATCCGGTAGACAGTTACTACCAGTCCCGCAGAGAACATGGAATCCTGATTTCTAGAGCTTGCCATGAACCGGATACAACCTGCTTTTGTAAGGCATTTGGAATCGATGCCGCAGAGCCGTCCGGCGATGTGGTAACCTGGAGCATTGGAGAGGAACTGTACTGGAAACCGGTAACAGAAAAGGGAACTGCTTTCACAGAGTCCCTGAAGGAATTCTTTGCCGATGCAGACGAGAAGACGGTGGAAGCAGAGAAGGACGCAATTCGCGCCATTACGGAAAAACTTCCTTACAGCAATCTTTCCCTAGATTATTTCAAAAACACCCCGATGCAGGAGATCTTCGATTCTCCGAAATGGGAGGAGCTTTATAAACCGTGTCTGGCCTGCGGTACCTGCACCTTCGTGTGCCCGACCTGCCAGTGCTATGACATCCGCGATTATGACACCGGAAAAGGAATCCGCAGATTCCGCTGCTGGGATTCCTGCATGTATTCCGACTTTACCCTGATGGCCCACGGCAACAACCGTAAGAGCCAGAAGGAACGTTTCCGTCAGAGATTCATGCATAAGCTGGTATACTATCCGGAAAACAATGACGGTCTCTTCTCCTGCGTGGGCTGTGGCCGCTGTGTGAACAAGTGTCCTTCCGGATTAAACATCCTGAAGGTGATCAAGAGTCTGGGGGTGACAGAAGATGTGTAGCTGTGGATGCGGCGGAAGCCATAAACACGATGAATTAGTGCCGATGGTCGGCGTGATCACGGATATCAAGGATCAGACCCCGGATGTCAAGACATTCCGGGTAGAGCGTCCGGAGGGCGGAAAGCTGTTTGAGCATATGCCTGGACAGTGCGCCATGATCAGTGTACCTGGTGTGGGCGAGGCTATGTTTTCCATTACCTCTTCCCCGACCAACAAAGAATATCAGGAGTTCAGCATCAAGCGCTGCGGAACCCTGACCGATTATCTTCATACCATGGAAGTCGGAGATGAGCTGACCGTAAGAGGACCTTACGGCAACGCATTCCCGGTGGAAACGGTGTTAAAGGGACAGAACCTTCTGTTCGTAGCAGGCGGTATCGGCCTGGCACCGCTTCGTTCCGTCATCAATTACGTGATGGATAACCGTGAAAATTATGGTACGGTGGATATCCTTTACGGTTCCCGCTCCAAGGAAGATCTGGTTGGTCTGGATGAGATCCAGAACGAGTGGACCAAAGACAAGGGCGTGAATGTATACCTGACCATCGACCGGGAGCAGCCGGAATGGGACGGCCATGTAGGCTTTGTTCCTTCCTATTTAAAAGAACTGGAATTCTCAGTAGATAAAACCGTTCTGGTCTGCGGACCGCCGATCATGATCAAATTTGTGCTGGCGGCACTGCAGGAGATGGGATTTGAGAAGACCCAGGTGTATACCACCCTGGAACTCCGCATGAAGTGCGGCATCGGCAAATGCGGACGCTGCAACATCGGTTCCAAGTATGTCTGCAAGGACGGACCGGTATTCCGGTGCGACGAGGTAGACGAGCTGCCGGATGAGTACTAAGACTGGATTACGAGGATAATCAGGAAGGATAAAAAAATGCAGGAAATGGTAAATGTTTATTTCTATGGTAAAAAATATACGGTGCCGGCAGATCTGACCATCATGACCGCTATGGAGTATGCCGGATACAAACTGGTAAGAGGCTGTGGCTGCCGTCACGGATTCTGCGGTGCCTGCGCAACAATCTACCGCATCAAGGGACAGAATGAGTTAAAGACCTGCCTGGCCTGCCAGACTCAGGTACAGGAGGGAATGTATGTGGCAAGCATTCCGTTCTTCCCGACCGACAAACGCACTTACGACATCGAAGATCTTCGCCCGAACGAGCAGATTATGATGGAGCTGTATCCGGAGATTTACAGCTGTATCGGCTGTAATGCCTGCACCAAGGCATGCCCGCAGAAGTTAAATGTTATGCAGTATATTGCCTACGCCCAGAGAGGTGATTTCGAGAAATGCGCAAAGGAATCCTTTGACTGCGTGAGCTGCGGAATCTGTTCCACCAGATGCCCGGCCGGAATCTCCCATCCGATGGTAGGACTGCTGGCCAGAAGACTGACTGGTAAGTACATTGCACCGGAAAGCAAACATCTGGAGAAACGTGTGGATGAGATTCGCCATGGCGAGTATGATCAGCTGATTGAGCAGATCATGGAAACCCCGATCGACCAGATGAAGGAACTGTACAATAACCGCGATATCGAGAAATAAGGGAGGGATGAAGTCATGTATACAGAGGAAATGCTGGAATCCATTAAAAAAGTAGAGGCATCCAGAACATCCAGAATCGGAAAAGAATTACGCCGTATGGATGCGGATGAAAAAGACAATCTGCTGAAAGAGTTTCATCCTGACTACAAGGAGAGCGGATTTGCAACCTTAAAGATGGGCCCGAACAAGGGCGAGAAGGCACCGGCTGAGCTGGCAGATCTGTTACAGGCAAACAGCCGTGTGCTGGGCAAGGATATTGACCTTACACATCCGGACTACGATGTGGATGTTCTGGTTATCGGCGGCGGCGGAGCAGGTGCTTCCGCAGCCATTGAGGCTCACAATGGCGGAGCTAACGTCATGATTGTGACCAAGTTAAGAATCGGTGACGCCAACACCATGATGGCAGAGGGCGGCATCCAGGCAGCAGACAAAGAGAACGACTCTCCGCAGAGACATTATCTGGATGCGTTCGGCGGCGGACATTTCGCTGCAAAGCCGGAGCTGTTATCCAAACTGGTTATGGAAGCACCGGAAGCCATTCAGTGGCTGAACGATCTGGGTGTTATGTTCGATAAGAACCCGGATGGCACCATGGTAACCACCCACGGCGGCGGTACTTCCAGAAAGAGAATGCATGCCTGTGCCGATTACTCTGGTGCAGAGATCATGCGTGTACTGCGCGATGAAGTCATCAATCGCGGCATTCCGGTTGTAGATTTTACTTCCGCGATTGAGCTGATCAAAGATGAGAAGGGCCAGGTAGCAGGTGCGGTTCTTCAGAATATGGAGACAGATGAGTACCTGATTGCGAGAGCAAAGGTTGTGATCATTGCAACCGGCGGCGCAGGACGCCTGCATTACCAGGGCTTCCCAACCTCCAACCACTACGGCGCAACTGCAGATGGACTGGTACTGGGATACCGTGCAGGAGCAAACCTGCTGTACCAGGATACCATTCAGTACCATCCGACCGGCGTTGCTTACCCGGCTCAGCTGTTTGGTGCTCTGGTAACAGAGAAGGTACGTTCCGTAGGTGCCCAGCTGGTAAACCGTGAAGGTGAGGCATTTATGCATCCGCTGGAGACCCGTGATGTATCTGCAGCATCCATCATTCGTGAGTGTACCGCACGCGGCAACGGTGTTCCGACTCCGGGCGGCGGCTATGGCGTATGGCTGGATACCCCGATGATCGAGATGATCCACGGCGAGGGAACCATTGAGAAGCGTATCCCGGCTATGCTGCGTATGTACATGAACTATGGCATTGATATGCGTAAGGTGCCGATCCTGATCTACCCGACCCTGCATTATCAGAATGGCGGTCTGGAGATCGGCGCAGACTGCGCAACCATCAACATCCCGAACCTGCTGGTAGCAGGCGAGGCTGTTGGAGGAATTCACGGACGCAATCGTCTGATGGGCAACTCCCTGTTAGATATCATTGTATTTGGCCGTGATGCAGGAAAGCATGCCGCAGAGCTTACCCATGAAGTAGAGCTTGGCACACCGAATCTGGATCATGTGGAGAAGTTTGCCGAGGAGCTGGAAGCTGCCGGCATTCACACCGACCGTGTATCTCCGCTTCTTCTTCCGCCGTATGCGCGTAGAGAGAGAAGCTTATAGGATGCGAAAGGGGCTGTCGCAATAGCGGCAGCCCCATATTTTTTTATTGTTGTCATTAAACTCTTGCGATGCCCTGCTCTACAGCGGTGTCAGCTACAGCCTTAGCAACTACGTCAGCTACGGTCTTGTCAAGTGGGGAAGCAATGATGTTCTCTGCGGTCAGCTGATCATCCGGGATCAGGCTGGCGATAGCGTAGGAAGCACGCTCCTTCATCAGCTCAGTGATCTCTTTCGCACGGACGGAGAGCGCACCCTTGAAGACACCCGGGAATACCAGGACGTTGTTGATCTGGTTCGGGAAGTCGGAACGTCCGGTACCAACAACAGCAGCGCCGCCAGCCAGTGCCTCATCCGGCATAATCTCCGGGGTCGGGTTAGCCATGGCGAAGACAATACCGTTGTTCATGGTGGAAACCATCTCTTTGGTTACCAGGCCCGGGCGGGAAACGCCGATGAATGCGTCAGCACCCTTCAGTGCGTCAGCCAGCTTGCCATGCTCGTGGTTTAAGTTGCTGACATGGGAAATCTCTTCCTGGCCGGCATTTAAGCCCTCGTCACCCTCACAGATGATGCCATTGATATCGCACATGATCACATTGCCGAAGCCCATGTTGATGAGATGTTTGCCGATGGCGATGCCGGCTGCGCCTGCGCCGTTGATGACGATGCGCATCTTGCCCATCTCTTTTTTGATTACCTTCATGGCGTTGATCAGGGCAGCGGCTACAACGATGGCGGTGCCGTGCTGGTCATCGTGGAATACCGGGATGTCGCAGCTCTCTTTTAAGCGGCGCTCAATCTCAAAGCAGCGCGGAGCAGCGATATCCTCCAGGTTGATGCCGCCGAAGCTCTTGGAAATCAGGTAGATGGTCTGGACGATGGTGTCGGTATCCTTGGAATCGATGCAGATCGGGAATGCGTCTACGTCAGCGAACTCTTTGAAGAGGGCACATTTGCCTTCCATAACCGGCATACCAGCTGCCGGGCCGATGTCGCCAAGACCCAAAACTGCGGTACCGTCGGTGATAACAGCAACCAGGTTTCCACGGCGGGTCAGCTTAAAGGACTGCTCGTAATCCTTTGCGATGACGCGGCACGGCTCTGCAACACCAGGGGTGTAAGCCAGGGACAGATCCTCTCTGGTCTCAATTTTCTTGCGGGAAACGACTTCGATCTTGCCGCCTAACTCATAATGCATTTTTAAAGAAGCTTCGTTGATATCCATGTTGTTATTCTCCTTTTCTGTGATCTTGCAATAAAAAAAACAAAATTATACCATCTGCTCCGGTTTGAATACCTCATCGAAACGCTCTGCGGTCAGGAATCCCAGGGCTACGCAGGCCTCTTTCAGGGAAATATTTTCTTTGTAAGCCTTCTTGGCGGTCTTGGCTGCGTTCTCGTATCCGATGTATGGATTCAGGCAGGTAACTAGCATCAGGGACCGGTGCAGATTGTCATCCATCTTTTCCTTGTTGGCGCGGATGCCGCATGCGCAATTGTCGTTGAAGGAGGTCAGGGAGTCGGTTAACAGGCGGACGGACTGCAGGAAGTTGTAGATCAGCACCGGCATAAACACGTTCAGCTCAAAGTTGCCCTGGGATGCTGCCATACCGACTGCGGTATCGTTGGCGATCACCTGGACTGCTACCATGGTAACGGACTCACACTGGGTCGGATTTACCTTACCCGGCATGATAGAGCTTCCCGGCTCATTCTCCGGAATAAAGATTTCGCCTAAGCCACAGCGCGGGCCGCTGGCCAGCCAGCGTACATCGTTGGCGATTTTCATCATATCCGCCGCAAGGCCTTTTAATGCGCCGTGAGCGAATACCAGCTCGTCCTTGCTGGTGAGAGAGTGGAACTTGTTGGATGCAGTTACAAATGGTTTGCCGGTCAGCTCGGAAACGGCCTTTGCTACCTCGGTGTCAAAGCCCTTCGGTGCGTTTAAGCCGGTCCCGACTGCGGTTCCGCCCAGAGCCAGCTCACGAAGTCCCGGAAGCGCCAGCTCCAGCATGGCTTTGGATTTCTCCAGCATATTTTTCCAGCCGCTGATCTCCTGGGAGAAGGTGATCGGGGTTGCATCCTGCAGATGGGTGCGTCCGGTCTTGATGATGCCTTCATTTTCCTTCATCAGGCGGTCAAAGGTTGCTGTCAGGCGGTCGATGGCCGGGAAGAGCTTGTCTTCAATCTCGGTAGCTGCAGCAATGTGCATGGCCGTCGGGAACGTGTCATTGGAACTCTGGGACATATTCGAATGGTCATTTGGATGGATCAGCTTCTCACCGGCAATCTCATTGGCCCGGTTGGCAATGACCTCATTTACGTTCATATTGGACTGAGTACCGCTTCCGGTCTGCCATACAGCTAACGGGAAGTTGCCTTCCAGCTTGCCGGCCAGAATCTCGTCGCAGGCCTGGGCAATCAGTCCGGCACGTTTGTCATCCATTTTGCCGAGACGGTTGTTGGCCATAGCGGCGGCCTTTTTTAAGATTGCGAAGGCGCGGATGACTTCATTCGGGATTTTCTCGATGCCGATCCGGAAGTTCTGGTAGCTTCTTTGAGTCTGTGCACCCCAGTAGCGGTCTGCAGGGACCTGAACCTCGCCCATTGAATCATGTTCTGTTCTGTACTCCATGTTGTAAAAAACCTCCTTAAATCGTTAATTTTAAAACAAAAACAGCCCTGGGGGAGCAGGACGGGGGCCACCCCCGGGCCTGCCGCCCAGCGCTGTTATGATCGTGTTGTACCTCAGTGCCGCAAAAAAGCGTATGCACTGGCTTCATCATACTGGATTTTGTATGAAATTGCAAGTTAGGCCGGATAAATCTCATCCAGTTTCTTGAAAGCAGCTTCCTTCAGATTCTTATAGATGCTGTTTCCGTGAGTATCCATGCCGACTACCAGAGGACCAAACTCAACGGCCTCCAGATCCCAGAGTGCCTCCGGCATACCCATCTCAAACCAGGTAACATCCTGAATACCCTTGATACCCTGTGCCAGCTTTGCAGCACAGCCAGGAGCTGCCTGAAGGTAAACATAGCCATATTTTTCACAGGCTGCCAGAGTATCCTTTTCCATGCCGCCCTTTCCGACGACCGCTTTGACACCAAGCTTTCCAACCATGTCAGCGTATGGCTCCATACGGATGCTGGTGGTCGGTCCGATTACGTTTAAGCGCCAGGAACCATCCTCATTCTTTAAGCATACCGGGCCGGCATGGAAGATGGCAGCGCCGTTGAAATCCTTCGGCAGCGGCTCGCCCTTCTCCAGTAACTGACGGATTCTTAAATGTCCCATATCTCTGGATGTAAAGATATGGCCGGTCAGATATACGACATCGCCGAGCTTTAACTCACGGACATCCTCTTCTTTAATAGGCATAGTAAGAACTTTCTTTTCCATAAGGTTGTGATCTCCTTTCTGATCCGATACTGATTACAGAAGCTTTTCAATGCGTCCGTCGTTATACATACGGATGCCGGCACGTCTTGCTACCCAGCAGTGGAAATTGATTGCTACCGGAGCAATGGCGGTATGGGTTGCAGCGGTTCCGATCTTAACGGCCAGACATACGGTGTCACCGCCGGTTCCTGCAGCACCAAGGCCAAGCTTGTTGATGTTGTCGCGGAGCTCATCCTCCAGTCTTGCAAGAAGCGGATCCGGGTTGGTGTCGGACCAGTTACGGGTGCTGATTGCTTCACGGCTTAACTTGGATGCGATATCCATCTGTCCGCCGATGCCGATGCCGATGCCGAATGGCGGGCATGGCTTTCCGCCTGCGTTGATCGCGGTTTCCAGAACGAAACGTTTTAAACCTTCAAAATCTTTGTCCAGCTTTAAGGTAGCGGTAGTGAAAATCTTCATTGCATTGCCAAGCTCAGCGCCGCAGCCCTTGAAGCTGATGATGAAATCGACATAATCCTGTCCCGGATTGTACTGGTATTCAATGTTCGGAACACCCTTACCGGTGTTGTTGCCAGGATTATGACGGGTTAACGGATCAACGATACTCGGACGAAGGTAGCCCTTTTTGGTGGCTTCACCGAGCGCCTCAGCAATCGTGTCTTTTGCGAAAGACGGGAAGTTGTCATCGCCGTAGGAAATCCAGGTGGTCGGATATCCAGGGGACTGGCAGACTGCCTTGTCCTGTGCTTTTGCGATATCCAGATTCTCCAGCATGGAAGAAAGCATACTCTTCGCGGTTTCATTGGTTTCGCGATCCAGAGCAGCCTGAACCAGTGCCTTTACATCAGCTGAAATTTCGGTTACGGCTCTGATGCAGGCATCATGCATGGCTTCTTTCATCAATTCTTTTTCCATAATAAAAACCTCCTTAAATGGTATTGGGTTTATGATAATTGAAATACTTTGTTGATATCATCGAATGTTTCCAGGTTATGCAGGTTGTCTAACAGGCGGGTAACCACGTCGGCACCAAGCATATCCTCCGTCAGCAGGCGGAATTTGCGGTCAGCCATAGCCCAGTCGAATGGATTCTTGAAGTCACCGATCGGGTAGTCTACCTGATCCGTGATAATCTCACCGCTCTTCATGGTGATGGTGAGCTTGTGGGACCACTGGTTCGGATCCTGATGGAACTCATCGTCCAGCTTCGGGCTGACATTGACCTTGATCTTGGACATCAGGTCTTTGATCTTTGGATTGTTAATGTTTTCGATGGTAAATACTCGGTCGCTTAAATCCCGTAAAATGATGGCAGCGGCAATGCAGAACTGAACGCTGAATTTCGCTGCGTACGGATTTTCCGGATATGGATTGTTGGTAGTCTGTACCGCGGTGCTGTAGGTATCATCCGTGATGGATACGATATCGTCCGGATTGATGTCATGTGCCGCAAGGATCTTCTCAACACAGTAGTCCGCGGAATGGGTATGGCGGCAGCAAGCATACGGCTTGAAGGAATTTTCGGTGATGCGGTAGCCTTCGCCGAAGCCCTTTATCAGGTTGTTCATGTCATGCTCCGGGGCAAGTGCATTTACAAAAGCGCGCTCTCCCTCCAGAATGGTAGGGGCACCGGTAAAGCCAAGTTTTGCAAGCTCAGCAGCCCGTATACCGCAGAGGTTCGCATTTGCGGTGTGAAGAACCTTGCTCATGGATCCGCTTGCCAGGAATTCCCACAGGCCCGCAGCCTGGGTTCCAGCGGAGCCAAAGCAGTTTACCATCTGTTCTTCCGTGAGACCAAGCAGCTTAGAGGCGGTGGCACCGGAGGAAAAGGCACCGACTACCGCGGTAGTATGCCAGTATTTATAGGAGGAAGGGTTGATGGTCTCTCCGATGCGGGCACCTGCCTCATAGCCTGCAGCCACTGCTTCGATTACCTGTCTGCCGCTCAGGTGAAGCTTCTGCGCAAGGGCAAAAGCGGTCGGAACGGTGATGACAGCCAGATGGGTGATGGATGCGTTGTGCACATCGTCCATATCCATGACATGGCCAAATACTGCATTTAATGCAGCGGCCTGTTCAGTGGTCATATTTGGAAAACCAGGCTGGAACAGGCTGGCCTGGGGAGCAGTTACCTTCTCGGCATAATATTCCTTCCAGATGGATGATTCTTTCTTTGCGGAACCGGCAATGGCTACACCCATGAAATCAAGAATGCACATTTTGGTGATGTCGATGGTGTGGGCATCAAAATGGTCATAGCCCATATCTTTGATATAGGCGGCCAGTTTCCGGGTTTCCTGATTGGCAGTACTCATATAAAGCCTCCTCACAGATTTAGATATTTTCGTTAAAGTGTCTGGAAATTGTTATTTTCTCTGGTGGTATACCAGTTGTGATTACAGAATACCACACATAATGACAAAATGGAAGAGAAAATGAGAAAAAAATTATAGAATTTGACGAGGCTTTTTTGGGGACTATTGACAATGACAGAAGTTTTATTGTATCTTTTAAATAACAAAAAATGTGAAACACAGAAAAAGAGCACGAATGCTATTTGCCGGAATGTTTTTTACATTTAGAAGAACTGAGGGGAAATTCATGGAAGAAAAGAAAGTATCAAAAACTGGAAATAAATATTACGAAGTGATCCTGGACTGGTTCCGCCAGCAGATCCTGTCCGGTCAGATGAAGGAGGGAGACACGATTCCTTCAGAACGGGAGCTGGCTGCTCAGTTTGGTGTAAGCAGGGTTCCGGTGAGGGAGGCCTTAAGAATTCTGGAGTATATTGGAATTATCAGCAACGGAGCGGATGGAATGATCATTCAGCGGGTGGATGTACAGCTGTTTACACCGGGAGCTAATTTTGCAACGGAGATCACCCAGGAAACCATCGAAAATCTGTTTGAAGTGCGGATCTTTCTGGAGTCCGCTGCGGCATACTACGCAGCACTGCGGCATACGGATGAGGATATTGAACAGATCCGCAATGCCATTACAGCCATGTCCGCAGCGATCGACGATCCGGACGCAGACAGCGAAGCCTTTACATGTTCGTCCCATGCTTTCCATCTGCGGGTGATCGCGGCGGCCAAGAACCCGGTACTGGAAAACCTGTACCGCAGTCTCTATGATCTTCTGGAGATTTCAAAACAATACACCATGCGTCCGGAGAGTGTCAGTGATTCTACCCTCATGGATCATGAAGCCATTCTCTACAAAATCGAGAGCGGAAATGCGGATGATGCCAGCAAATATATGAAATTCCATCTGAGCAGGGCGTTAAAGCGGGTCATGGCCGATCATGACAAAATGAAGGAATAGGAGGGAAGCAAATGGCGGCAAAGCGGAGCAGCAAAGAATACAGCAATGCAGAGGCTGTGGATATTATCCACCAGGTAGCCAATTTGTACATTTCCACAAAGGTGCCGCAGGATTACGGAACGGGAGAAGAGTATACCTCTGTTGAGGTTCACACACTCAAGCACATTGCGGATAATCCTGGCATTACAGTAACAGAACTTGCGCGGCATAATGGTAAGACGAAGGGCGCTATTTCCCAGATTCTTAAAAAAATCGAGAAAAAGGGTCTGGTTTGCAGGGAAGCGTCCAATGGAGATAACAAATTACCGCTGTTTTTGACAGAAAAGGGAAAGGAACTGGATCTGGCCCACCGAAATTATGATATGGTCCATGCCGGTGAATCCATGAATGAAGTACGGAGGCTTTACACGCCGGAGGAAATGAATACCGCCTTTCAGGTACTGGAAACCTGGCTGGAGGTCAGACGCCAGGTCGAAGAAGAACGAAAAAAGAACAAGATAAAACAAAATTATCCTGTGAACGGAAAAGATTAAAGAATGAAAGCTTTACAAATCATTCTTTAATCTTTTTTTGTGCAAAATAAACAATGATAAAAACGAAAAAATGAAAAAGATGTTAAAAATAGAAAAAAGGTATTGAAAAAAGAAAAGAAATAGTTTAGAAACAAAACAACAAAAAATTGTGCACAAAAAAGATAAAAATAAAAAAGAAATGGAGGAAAAAGTCAGAATATACAAACAAATAGCACGAAAAGGAAACAATTTTTGCATTACATACCTGAGAAGAAACTTCACACACGGCACTGACTTCCAACATAAAGGGGGATGAACATGTTAAAAAAACTATCGTTTCTATTGGCTTTTGTATTCTGCCTGTTCCATTGCTGGACCGCAATGTTTGGAGCGGCAGCAGGAATTGGACAGAAAGCAATTCATCTGGGACTTGTATTAATTATTTTCTTTTTGGATTATCTGGCGAAAGAGGATCGAAAATGGTATTTGAAGATCACAGACCTGTTTTTTATTATTGCATCGGCAGGAAGCCTGATCTATATCATGTCAATTGACAGTACCATCGACTTGAGAAGCGGAGTGGTATATACCTACGATATCGTTTTTGGTGTTCTTCTTGTTTTGGCCTTGATTGAGGCGACACGCAGATCTGTGGGCACCTCACTTGCAATTGTTACAGGCTGCTTTATTCTGTATGGTTTCTTCGGGCAGTATATGCCGGGCTTTCTGGCCCATGTAGGAATGGATCTTCCAAGATTTATCAGCATTGTGTATCTGGGAACCGATGGAATTTACGGCACAGCAATTTATGCTTCGGCAAGCTACATTGTTTTGTTTGTTATCCTTGGAGCGGTATTTAATGAGACGGGTGTTGGCGACTATTTTACCAAACTGGCTTCCAGGGCATTTGGACGCTTTGTCGGCGGACCGGCCAAGATTGCGGTAGTGGCAAGCGGACTGTTTGGCTCAATCAGTGGCAGTGCAATAGCGAATGTCATCGGAACCGGAACCTTCACCATTCCGATGATGAAGAAATGTGGATTTGAGGACGAATATGCTGCAGCGGTAGAAGCATCTGCCTCAACAGGCGGACAGATCATGCCGCCGGTTATGGGAGCTACGGCATTTTTGATTGCGGAGTATCTGGGCATCCCGTATTTTGACCTGGTAAAGGCAGCTCTGATCCCGGCTGTACTGTTTTATGTGGCAATTTTGATGACTGTGGATTTATATGCGCGAAAACATCACATTTCCGGTGTTCCGGAGGATGAGCTTCCCACCTGGAAAGAACTGGGAAAAACCGTATATCTGATTCTTCCGCTGGTATATCTGATTATTTCCATGAGCGTATTGAAGATGTCAGTTACGAAATCCGGTATTTCATCAATCCTTATGGCGATTGTATGCACCATGTTTTCTGCAAAGAACAGACTGAACAAAGAAAAAATTGTAAAGATCATCAAGGGCTCTATCAACGGGGCAAAGCCTGTGGCCATTGCCTGTGGCGTGGTTGGAATCATCATCGGCATCGTTATGGGTTCCGGTCTGGGATTCAGGATGTCATCGGTCCTGATTCAGGTTTCCAATGGCAACCTTGCAATCCTGCTCATTTTAACCATGGTCGTATCCCTGATTATGGGAATGGGTGTTCCGACAACAGCAGCTTATCTGATGCTGGCTCTGCTTGTAGTTCCGGCTTTAAAGCAGATGAATGTACTTCCGTTGGCGGCACATTTATTTATTTTCTATTTTGGTATTATTTCAAATGTTACACCTCCGGTTGCCCTCGCAGCCTATGCGGCAGCAGGAGTGGCAAGATGCAATCCGACGAAGACTGGATTTTTTGCCTTTAAGTTATCCTTGTCCGGATTCATTCTTCCATTTATCTTTGTTTACAATCCGGTTCTTCTGATGCAGGGAAGTGCAATTGAGATCATACAGTCTCTGATTACGGCACTCCTTGGCATTTACAGTCTGTCATGTGCGCTGGAAAAATTTGCGTTCAAGTGGGAAATCAGTCAGGTGGAGCGGGTGGCCTTGTTTGTATCTGCAATCCTTTTGGTTGTGCCAGGAACGCTGACAGATGTGGTGGGATTTTTGGTTCTGGCTGCAATCTTTGCTTTAAAGCTGATTGAAAATAAGAAAAAAGTATTATGCAATTAAAAAATATAAAAAAGGAGAAACGTACTATGAAAAAACACACATTCAAAATGCTGACAGCAGCTTTTCTGGCAGGCACAATGCTGCTTGCTTCTACCGGATGCTCGAATAACCCGGTCAGCTCCGCACCTTCATCGGCTGCGGCTGCCGGCGGAGAAAGTGCTGCAGCGCCGGCTTCCTCAGGTGGAAAGGTGACAATCCGCATTGGCGGTGGCCCAAGTTCCAGTGCAAACTATACAACATTTGCCGGCATTGGAAATCTGATCATGAAGGATAATCCAGATTATCTGGTAAATACGGAAATTTCTACCGGATCCCAGGAAAACATTCGTATGATCCAGAATGGAACTGCACAGTTTGGTGTGGCCATGACGGATGTAGAAGAGGCAGCTGCAAAGGGAAACCGTGAATTTGAGGGAAGCCCAGTGGATATTTGTCATGTCATGGGTGGATATACCACGATGCTGCATATGTTTGTACCGAAAGATTCTGATATTAACTCGATCGCAGACCTGAAAGGAAAAAAGTTAGCAGTAAGTAAGGGTGCAATGGCGCAGTATTATATGCCGATTTTACTGGAAGCTTATGGACTGACAACGGACGATGTACAGATCACAGAGACAGCACTGCAGGATATCTGTGATGCAGTTAATGATGGAAATGCAGATTTCGGAGTACATATCACACCATATACCAGTTCTCCGATTGCGGACCTGGCAGCGACCAAGGGAATCAAGCTCATTTCTCTGGATCAGGAACATATTGATAAGATCGTTGCGGAAAACCCGTTCTTCTTTGAAACCACCATTCCGGGCGGTACTTATACGGGAATAGACAATGATACGGTTGTAATTGGTACACGTAATAACCTGGTGTGTGCAAGAAGTGTGGATGAGGATGTTGTTTACAATGTAGTAAAGACGATCATCGAGCATCAGGATGAACTGCCGGATATCCATCCGCAGGCGAAGATGTTCAACAAGGAAAACGCAGTTGATGGAGCTTTGATTGATATTCATCCGGGTGCAGCAAAATATTATAAAGAAATTAGCATCATGAACTAGCATATAAGGAAGAGAGGCAAATGTATGATTGAGGTATTTGGACATCAGGTGAATCCAGGAGAAAAAGCGTATTTTACCGTGCCGGTAGGGCAGCTTTCTCATCAGGCCGTGATTGAGATTCCGGTGATTGTGGTTGCCGGAAAAAAAGAAGGAACTGTTTTATGGGTGAATGGAACCGTACATGGTGATGAGCTGAATGGTTCTTATGCCGCATGGGAGCTGTCTCGTGAACTTGATCCTGAAAAATTGTCTGGCACGTTTATTGTAACGCCAATCTGCAACCCAATTGCATTTGAAGCAAGAAACAAAATATCTGCAATTGACAGTATGGATATGGATACAGCATTTCCGGGTGATCCAAAGGGAATGCTGACCCAGCGGATTGCGTATGTAATATATGAAGAGATCCGCAAGCATGCGAAGGCACTGATTAGTTTCCATACGATGGCAACACCATATCTGGCCAATCCGTATTCGGTACGAAAAATTGTTCCTGGGGTTTCCGCGGAGATCAATAAAGTTTCAGAGGGAATGCAGCGTGCCTTTGGCGTGTCTGTCAACTGTCTGGTTGATCTGGGCGGCGCAACCAATGAGCTGCCGGGAGTTACAAGCGGAGCCCTTGATATCACCTGTATGAAGGATGGAATCCCGGCTTTCATGGGTGAAATGGGACAGGGCGGAAAAATCGAGAATCGGTTTGTGGAAACAGGCAGACAGGGAATCCGGAATGTCATGATCTATCTTGGAATGCTGGATGGAACCGTGGTACAGCCGCAGAAGCAGATTCTGATCACGAAGCGGAAATTCCTGCGAAGCGATAAGGGCGGTTTGATTCAGATGTGCGTGAAATCAGGCGATACGGTAAAGGCAGGCGAAGCTCTTTTGAAGCTGCATTATTATGGTTCGGAGGTTTCTGAAATGCCGGCTGAAACAGACTGCTTTGTAATTGGCACCAGAGAGAATCCGGTTGTAAGTACGGGAGACCGCATTGCTTTTGTCGGCCTGGAATGGAGCGAATGGAACTAGACAAGAGTATGCTGTATGTGGAAACAGCAGAAGGCAAAGATATAGAGCTTTTGTATCAGCTGTGCCAAAAGCAGTCTTATGAGGAATTTTGTTTGTGGGGAGCAGATTTTGTGTATGATTATCCTCCGAATCTGGCCCAGATGAAACAAAGCTATGCCTCAAGAAAACGAATGCTTCTTTATCGGGTAATCTTTCAGGAAAGAATCATAGGTTTTGCTGAACTGGATCAGATTCAGGAGAACCGATCGGACGCAGTTCTGGCCCGGGTGGTGTTGGAGCCTGAAATGCGGGGCCGGGGACTTGGAACATTCACCATAAAAAGCATATTGAAGCAGGCTTTTTGCATATTGCAGATGGAGCGCGTGAGCCTGGTTGTTTATCAGAATAATACCAGGGCCATCCGGTGCTATGAAGCATGCGGGTTTCGGATGGAAGAGGCACTCATTCGCAAGGGCCGTCCAGATGCCTGGATTATGCGGGTATTGCCGGCAGAAAAAAAGTAGAAAAACATAAGGAAAAAGAACTGGGTTTTGCAGTGACAAGCCCGGTTCTTTTTTTGTTAGAAAATAAAATTATTAAAAATGCACAGAAAAATAAAAAAATACATAACGAAAGAAAACAGATTGACAAAATGAAAAATAACCAGTATAACATATTAACATACCAGATAAGTGGGAATAGAGCTTCGAAGATGAAATTATAACTGGAGGCAGAGCATAAAGAAAAGCCTTATACTTCAGAAAACAAGACATAATTAAAAAAATAAAGCGAAAAGGCAAAAAAACGGATTAAAATAAGCACTACACTTTTCTTTGTGTGATAAATTGCACAAAAAAAATCAATAACTTTATTGGAATACAACAAACTATACAATGGTATATTGACAAATAGGAAAAAAAGGTTTAGACTCTAAACATGTTAAACATATGGTATACCAATAAAAACCTGATAGGAAAAACCTATGGGACAATCAAAAAGCAGTATTTTACAAATACCGGATCGGAGCCTATACTGGAGACAGGTATAGGGAGAGGGTACCGGTGCTGATGAAGAAAGGGGAATGCTGAAGATGAGTTTGGTACATGATTTTGACGAGGTTGTCAACCGGAGAGGAACTGATTCCAAAAAATATTCCGTATATCCGGAAGATGTCATCCCAATGTGGATTGCAGACAGTGATTTTAAGGCTCCGCAGCCGGTTGTAGATGCGCTGGTAGCAAGAATGCAGCAGGGCGTATACGGCTACACTCCGATTAGCGAGCGCTTAAAGAAAGCAGGAGCAGGATGGCAGAAAAAACGTTTCGGGTGGGACGTGGATCCGGAATGGGTTGAATTTGTTCCGGGCGTTATTACCGGACTGATTTGTGCGGTACGTGCATTGAGCCAGCCAGGAGACAATATTGTGATCCAGTCTCCGTGTTATCCGCCGTTCTCAGATCTTTCCGATCATAACGGACGCCATTTATTAAGAAACAAGCTGGTTTTAACCGGAGATCATTACGAGATTGACTTTGAAGACTTCGAAGAGAAATGTAAAGATCCGAGAACAAAATTATTTATCCTCTGTAACCCGCAGAACCCGACGGGGCATGTGTTTACGAAAGAGGAACTTACAAAGCTTGGAAATATCTGCATGAAATACCATGTAATTGTTCTTGCAGATGAGATTCATCAGGATCTCGTAAGCAGCGGACACAAGCACATTCCGTTTGCAAGTATCTGTGAGGAATTCGAGCAGAACAGCGTTTCCTTTATGAACCCAAGCAAGACCTTCAATGTTCCGGGATTCCGTACCGCGGCCTTCATCGCTGCAAACCCGGTACTTAAGAATGCAGTTCATGATATCGTAGTCAATAATAAGCAGATTGGTGAGAATATCTGCGGAACCATTGCATTCTGTACTGCATATGAAGCGTGCGATTACTATGCAGACCAGCTTGCAGTTTATATTGAAAAGAACCGTGCCCTTGTCGAGGAAACCCTGAAAGATGTAAAGGGAATCAAGGCAATCCATGCAGATGGTACTTATTTCGTATGGCTGGACTGCCGCGGACTGAATATGAGTCAGGACGAGCTAAACAAATTCTTTGTTGAGACTGTGAAGCTTGGATTTAACAGCGGCAAGACCTTTGGTCCGGATGGAGAGGGATTCCTCCGGATGAACATCGCCTGTCCGAAATCCACGGTAGAGCAGGCACTTGATCGGATCGTGAAAGCGCTGGCATAAACCAGGCTTGGAAATGAACGATAGATAAAAGAAAAAGGAGAGAGACAGTATGAAAAAAAGAATGGCAGCTTTATTATTCGCAGGAATCATGGCAGCATCTTTAGCAGGATGCTCCAGCAAACCTGCAGAGACCACTGCAGCAGCTACCGAAGCAGCTACCGAGGCAGCTGCTGAGACAAAGGCAGAGGAGACTGCAGCAGAAGAGAAGGCAGCTGAGACCGTGAAAGAGGCTGCAAAACCGGACAATTTCCCGAAAAAGAACATTAAGATCATCGTTCCTTACGATGCAGGCGGCGGTGTAGATATCACCACTCGTATCCTGACAGAAGCGGCAGGAAAAGATTATTTTGACGGTAAGTCCCTGATCGTTGAGAACATGGCAGGCGGCGGTGCTGTTATCGGTCATACCGCTGTGGCTAACGCAGATCCGGATGGCTACACCTTACTGGCTTACACCAGTGCAGTTGTAAACAACCCGCTGTTAAAAGATGTAACCTACACTCTGGACAGCTTCAAGACGCTCGGCATGGTATGCTTCGATCCTGAGATCCTGGTAGTTCCGCCGACTGCAGAGTACAAGACCTATGAGGAGTTCATTGAGTATGCTAAGACTCATACCGTAAAGGTTGCAACTCCGGGTCATTCTACTGCACATCACATTGCAGCAATCCAGTTTGCAAAAGACCTTGGCTTAAAATTTGAGTATCTGCACAACGACAGTGCATCCGTACAGATGCAGCAGCTGATGGGCGGTCACTGCGATGCAGCTTTCATGGCTGTTGGTGAGACTGTAAGCCAGATCAAAGATGGTACGATCATCGGCCTTGCAATGGGCGGTGAAGAGAGAAATGCAGACATCCCGGATGTACCGACCTTCACAGAAAAGGGTGAAGATCTGGTAGCTGGTGCATTCCGTGGCTACGCTTGCCCGGCCGGTGTTCCGGATGATGTATACAATTATCTGGTATCTGAGTTCGACAAGATCATCACTTCTGACAAGTTCATTGATGCTATGAAGGAAGCTTCCATTCCGTATGCATACAAGAACGCAGCAGATTTCCAGGCATATGCTAATCAGTGCTCTAAGGATCTGGAGGCTCTGGTTCCGGAATTAAAGGGCAACTAATCCGAGTAAACATTGTAAGCATTCGTAAGCATTAACTGCCATGATGCGCCGCGCCTCGCGGGCTATAAAGCAGCCGGGCGCGGCGCATTTTTTCTTACAGTGTGAAGAAAACGATAAAAAAGGAGGAATTGCTGTGAATAAAAAGCAATTAATGATCGAACTGGCTATGCCGATTGTGTTTATGCTGGTTGCGGTTTATGTTATTGTGAAAGCTATTCCGATGGAGAGTGAGGGTGTATTCCCTATCATGTCAGCCGGTGTGCTGCTGCTCTGCGCGGTATACTTATTTGTTGAGATTCTGATCAAGCACCAGCAGGTTGTAAAGCTGGAAGGCGTGAACCTGAAGATGGTTGGAGTTACACTTCTGGCTCTGGCTGTTTATGTATTTCTGTTAAAGAAAATCGGTTACATCATCGATACCTTTGCTCTGTGCTTTTTCATAATCCGTTCCCTGGGTTACAAAAAAACCGGAGTTACCCTGTTGTGTTCCGCGCTTGCAGTTGCATGCGTATTCTTTATCTTTAAAGTATTATTGTCAGTTCCGCTGCCGATGATACTGCTTGATTTCTAAGGAGGTGGGTGTATGAGCGGCATTTTATTAGGTTTGGGGCAGCTGGCACAGCCCACTGCGTTACTTGCTCTTTTGGGCGGTGTTGTTATCGGCCTGATCGTTGGTTCCCTTCCGGGACTGAACGACAGTATTACCATGGCGGTTCTGATCCCGATCACATTCGGTATGGAACCACAGGTTGCAATTTGTCTTCTGGTTGGTATTTACTGTGCATCTGCCTGCGGCGGTTCTGTTCCGTCCATTCTGTTAAAGATTCCGGGCACTGCGTCTGCTACGGTAACTGCGTATGATGGTTATCCGATGAGCCAGCAGGGCAAGAGCGGACAGGCCCTCGGACTTGCAATATCCAGTTCCACCTTTGGCGGACTGACCAGTGCGATCGTTCTGTTATTCCTGTCTCCGTTCCTGGCTAAGCAGGCTCTGAAATTTGGCCCGCCGGAGTACTTTATGCTGGCTGTTCTTGGTATGAGTACCGTAATCGGCATGGCAGGCAACAACATTGCAAAGAACATTCTTGCCATGGCTGTCGGCCTGATCTTCAGTTGTATCGGCATGAGCCCGCAGACCGGTCTTGCAAGATTTACCTTCGGCCAGGTCAGTCTGATGGATGGTATTTCCCTGATCCCGATGTTAATCGGCCTGTTCGGTATTACTTCAATTCTTGAGATGATCGAGGGTATTCAGAAGACCCCGAAGGTGAAAGAAGTAAAACAGAAGGTAGAAAACTTCAAGGAAGATGTAAAAGAGAACTACAAAAAAGTAAAGGTGGTTCTTCCGGACAAGGAAATGGCGAAACGCCTGCTTCCGATCTGGGTACAGTCCAGTGTTATTGGTAACGTAATCGGAATTATTCCAGGTGCCGGCATGATCATGGCAATCTTCATGGCATACGACCAGGCTTCCAGACGTCGTCCGAACCTCGAATTCGGTACTGGCGTTCCGGAGGGTATTGCGGCTCCTGAGGCAGCAAACAATGCAGTGGTAGCAAGTTCCATGGTTCCGCTTCTGTCTCTTGGTGTTCCTGGAAACTCTACCTCTTCCCTGTTCCTTGGCGCACTGACGATTCAGGGACTGAGAACCGGCCCGACCCTGTTCCGTGATACCCCGGAAATGGCATACATGATTATCCTTGGTTTCATCGTAGCCAACATCATCATGCTTCCGCTTTCCGTTTACTACTGTAACTTCCTTGCAACCGCAGTACTTCGTCTGAACCGTATGATTTTAAGCGGCATCGTTCTGACCCTGTGTGTAACCGGTGCATTTGCAGTAAGCAACAACGTATTCAACATTTATGTCATGGTATTCTTCGGATTTATTGGATATACCTTCAATAAGTACAAGATTCCGCAGTCTCCGCTGATCCTTGCTTCTATCCTGGGAAGCATGATGGAGAACAACTGGACTCAGAGCATGAAGTTTGCTGACGGCTCTCTGGCTGTATTCGTTACCAGACCGTTAAGCTGTGCATTACTGATTCTGTCCATCATCTTTATCGGCATGCCGCTGGTAAAACGTATCAAGGCAAATAAAGCAGCAAAGGCTGCTTAAAACAAGGAAAACACTGCAGATGGAACCGGGGGACAGCATTTATGCTGTGTCAGTTCCGTCTGTGGTGTTTTTTCGTTCCGTGTCGTGCCTGTATAGAGCAAAGGCGCGGAGACCATGAATAAAAACGGAAGGAGAGAATATATGAAGATCAGCCAGATGGAATATTTTTCCTGCGTTTGTCGGTGCGGGAGCATTACGAAGGCTGCAAAGGAACTGCATATTTCCCAGCCTTCTGTGACAGCCGCGGTTCATGAACTGGAGAAAGAACTGGGGGTAAACCTGTTTCTGCGGCGAAACAACAAGATTCAGCTGACGGAGGAAGGATGGTTTGTGCAGGAACGCATTGACGGAATCCTGAAAAGCATGGACACCCTGAATCGGGATCTAAATGATTTCGTGGGGCAGAAAAATCATATCCGCCTTGGGGTTCCGCTGCAGATCGGAAGTTTTCTGCTGCCGCTTCTGTTTGGCAAATTCCGGCAGGAATATCCGGATATCAGTCTGGAGATTGAAGAGAGCGGTGCCATTGATATTGTCAAAAAGCTTCTGGATGACCAGCTGGATCTGGCCATTTTGTCGGTGGACTCCTCTCGCACCTGGGATGTGGAATGGACGCATCTGTACAATTCAGAGTTCTGTTTCTGTGTCTCAAAGGATCATGAGCTGGCGAAGAAAAAATCCGTCAGCTTCCGGGAAGCCTGCAGCTGTCCACTGGTGGTGTTTCAGGAAGGGTTTTACATCAATGAGCGGGTACAGCAGCTTATGAAGGAGAATCGGGTAGTACCGGATATCTGGATGGAGACCGGCCAGCTGCATACCATCAAAAATCTGGTGATACGGGACGGCTGCGGAGCATTCCTGCTCCGGGATGCGGTTCGTATGGATGACCAGATCTGTGCGCTTTCGCTGGAAAATTCCATGCGGGCGGAGATCGGCCTCATCACCCGGCGTGGCAAGGTGATCTACAACGATGCCCGCACACTGATCTCCTTTATCAAGCAGGAGCTGAAACGGTAAGCCATAAAAAGAGGTTATGGAGACATAGAAAAAGTGTATTTTACGCTGAGGAGCTCTTTCTATTATAATAAGGACAGCGTATATTGCAGAAAACGGAAGGGAGAAAACCTATGAAATATGTAACACTTGCAGATCATGCAATGCGTGAGTATGCACCGGATAAAATTTTTGCCGCAAGCCAGAAGGCCAAAGCGGCCATTGCAGAGCTGGGCGGAGATGCTGTGATCAATTCCACTCTGGGCGAGTGTCAGGACGATGCCGGAAAGCTGATGGTACTTCCAACGGTAGAGAAGATGCTTCGTTCGATGCCGGTGGAGGAGATGTGCAGCTATGCGCCGATTGGCGGTATACCAGGTTTCAATGAGGCAGTTCAGATTTCTCTGTTTGGCCATGTGAGTGAGCGTTTTCATGTGGAATCTGTTCCGACTCCGGGCGGATGCGGAGCGCTGCGCCATGCAATCTGGAACTTCCTGGATAACGGGGACAGCATGCTGACCACCGACTGGATCTGGGGACCGTACCGCAACATCTGTGAGGAACACGGACGTTTCCTGAAAGATTTCCCGATGTTCAATGATCAGGATGGCTTCAATGTAGAAGGAATGGAAGATGGATTAAGAGAACTTCTGGAAAAACAGAAACAGGTTCTGCTTCTGTTAAATACTCCGGCTAACAACCCGACTGGTTATTCCATGACAAAAGAAGAGATGGACAAGGTGGTTGATGTTCTGAAAAAACTGGCAGCTGAGTATCCGGACCGCCGCCTGACGTTCTGTCTGGATGTGTCCTACATCGATTTTGACGGAACCTTCGAGGAGACCAGATCTATTTTTGACAGCATTCATGATATGCCGGAAAATATGATGACTCTGGTGGTATTCAGCATGTCCAAGAGCTATACCATGTGCGGTATGCGCTGCGGTGCCATCGTATGTCTGGCGGAAACGAAGGAGGCGGCAGACCTGTTTAAGGCAGCCATGTCCTATTCCTCCAGATCCGTATGGTCCAACGTAGTCCGGATTGCTCAGAGAATACTGGTTGACATCAACCTGAATCCGGAGGTGAAGGCCGAGGTGGACAAAGAGCGTCTGGTATTCTCAGAACTTATCACCAAACGCGGTCAGACCTTCTACGGGGAAGCACAGCGTGTTGGCTTAAAGTGCTGCCCGTATAAGCATGGATATTTCATTGCGATCCCGTGTAAGAATCCGGCAAAGGTAGCCGCATATCTGGAAGAAGAGCATGTATATGTGGTTCCGCAGAAGAAGGGACTCCGTTTCTCCCCGTGCGCAGTAACTACCGATAAATGCCTGCGAGCACCGGCCATCATCAAGAAGGCAGTAGACAGAGTGGAGGCAGAAGCATGAAGATTACCGATATCAAATTAATTCCAGTCAATAAATTCTTATTTGTAAAAGTGTACACCGACGAAGGCATCACCGGAATCGGAGAATCCGGTGACTGGGGCTTTCTGGAGTCCTCCGGCGAGGTGATCAAATCCTTCCGGGAGTATCTGATCGGACAGGATCCGCTGCGGATTGAGCATCACTGGCAGTACATGTACCGCTGCTTTCATTTCCGCGGAGCGGCTGTCATGGGCGCACTGAGTGCCATCGATATCGCACTGTACGACATTGCCGGAAAGTATTACGGCGTACCGGTATACCAGCTGCTGGGCGGCAAGGTAAGAGATAAAGTCCGGGTATACTCCCACGTATCCGGCGGCTCCTTTGAGGAACTGATGGAGAGCTGTCTGGCAGAGAAGGAGAAAGGCTTTACGGCCATCGGCCATTTATCCCCGTTCCTGGATGAGCCGAGATCCACCCGCTATTTTGAGACTTACGCGAGAAAAATGAGCAATGGCGTGGAGCGCCTGAGCCGGATCCGTGAGGCCGTTGGCCTGGATGTGGATTTGTGTATTGAGAACCACCGCCGCTTAAACCCGGCAGAGGCTATTGCGCTGGCTTCCCAGTTAGAGCCGTTGTTCCCGATGTTCTATGAAGATCCGCTGATCCCGGATAACTTTGATTCCATGGCCTGGGTGGCTCAGAAAATCCGCATTCCGTTAGCAACCGGTGAGCGGATTCACACACCGCAGGAATACCAGATGCTGGTAAAACGTCAGGCACTGGATTACCTGCGCGTGAGCATTTGTGTATGCGGCGGCTTCACCGGAGCAAAGAAGATTGCAGCCATTGCGGAGGCCAACCATCTGGGAATCATCCCGCACAATCCGTTAAGCCCGGTAGCAACCGCAGCCTGCATCCAGTTAGACGCGGCAGTTCCATGCTTTACCATTCAGGAATATCCGGATCCGAACGGCCCGGCAGCTCATGCGCGCTTTGTATTTGAGAAGACCGGAAAATCCGAGTTCCATGTCTGCGACATTGTGGACCGCATGCCGGAGTGCAAAGACGGCTTTCTGATCGTGCCGGACGCACCGGGACTTGGAATTGAGCTGTTAGATGGTGTGGAGGAAAAATTCCCGTTCGAGCGCCGGAAAGTGGTAACTAGACTGACCACCGACGGAGCTGTTATGGACCAGTAAAAAGAATATATACAGATAAAAAGGAGTGAGAGAAACCGATGAGTATGACGATGACACAGCAGATCCTGGCCCGCCACTGCGGCCTGGAGTCTGTAAAAGCGGGAGATCTGATCGAGGTATCCCTGGATCTGATCCTCGGAAATGACCTGACCACCCCGGTAGCGATCCGTGAGTTCGCGAAAATCGAGGGCGCGAAAGTGAAAAATCCGGAAAAAGTAGTAATTGTAATGGATCATTTTACCCCGAATAAGGATATTCAGACAGCAACCCAGTGCAAGGCCTGCAGAGAGTTTGCGAAGGCCCAGGGAATTTCTGATATTTATGATGTAGGAAACGGCGGAATCGAGCATGTGCTGCTTCCGGAGAAAGGCTATGTACATACCGGTGACCTGATCGTGGGTGCGGATTCCCACACCTGTACTTATGGTGCATTCGGCGCATTTTCCACCGGTATCGGAAGCACGGATATGGCTGCAGCCATGCTGACCGGAGAGCTGTGGTTCCAGGTTCCGCGCGGAATCCGCGTGGAGCTCCGCGGTAAAAAGAAAAAATGGGTATCCGGAAAGGATATCATTCTCTGGCTGCTTCGCCAGATCAGCGTAAATGGCGCGGACTATGCTTCCCTGGAGTTTGTGGGTGACATTGCGGATCTGACTATGGATGATCGTATGACCATCTGCAACATGGCGGTAGAGGCCGGTGCAAAGAATGCAGTATTCCCGGTAGATGATGTAACCAGAGCTTACTTAAAGGAAGTGGGTGCCGAGGGCGGTATTGCATGTGAGGAGGCTCCGGCTGACGCGTATGAGAAGACTCTGGTGCTGGATCTGGATGAGGTAGAGCCGATCGTGGCCTTCCCGGGCAAACCGGATAACGGCAGATGCTTCTCTGAGTTCGGCGAGGTGAAGCTGGATCAGATCGTCATTGGTTCCTGTACCAATGGCCGGCTGTCTGATTTAAAGGAAGCAGCAGATATCCTGCGCGGAAAGAAGGTTGCGCCGGGACTGCGCGTCATTGTTATTCCTGCGACTCCGAAGATTTACCGTGAGGCCATGGAGGAAGGCCTTCTGATGGATTTCATGAACGCGGGCTGCGCCATCATGACTCCGTGTTGCGGACCGTGTATCGGCGGAAGCATGGGTATCCTGGCAGCAGGAGAGCGTGCCCTGGCAACAACGAACCGGAACTTTACCGGACGTATGGGCCATCTGGAATCTGAAATCTATCTGTCCAGTCCGGCTGTAGCGGCGGCCAGTGCGCTTACCGGACGGATCACACATCCGCAGGAGGTGATGGAATAATGTTTATTCAGGGAAAAGCAAGACGCGTCGGAGATAATGTTAATACAGATCAGATGTATCCGACACGCTATACCAGTATTGTAGAAGACAGCGAAATGGCAAAGCACTGCATGGAGGATTATGATCCGGATCTGATCAAACGCATGGATCCGGGAGATGTTCTGGTAGCCGGAGTCGGCTTTGGCTGCGGATCCTCCAGAGAGCATGCACCGAAATCCGTCAAGGCAGCAGGATTTTCCTGCGTGGTGGCGAAAGGATTTTCCCGTATCTTCTACCGCAATGCGATCAATATCGGTCTTCCAATCGTAATCTGTACCGAAGCAGTAGACGACTGCCAGGAACTGGATGAGCTTGCCATTGATTTTGACAAGGGAATCCTCACGAACGTGACCCGGAACAAGACTTATGAGATTACACCGTTTCCGGCTTTCATTAATGATATCATGAACTGCGGCGGACTGATCAACCGCATCAAGCGCAATCTGTTCTCCTGATCCGGGAATGAAAGGAGGAGCCTGTTATTTCGCAGATAATCGTTGTGGGATAACAGGCTTTTTGTTTGGAATAGGGGTGGACATTTGCCGGAAAGTCAAGTACAATGAACCAGAGCCGGCAACCCGGGATCCGGGGAGCGGCTGGCAAACAAATGATGATAAAATGGGAAATGGATAGAAGTTATCATGAATACAGATTATTTGAAAAAATGTGCGGCGAAGCTGCTGACAGAAAAACAGATGTCTGAGGCGTTTCTGAATAATATGTTTCTGGCATTGTCCGGCGGACTTCAGGATGCCTATACCTATAATGTGCGCGATCATGTATTTTCCAATGCGCAGACTGGAAATGTGGTGCTCATGAGCCAGCATATCATCAGCGGTGACATGAGAAGCGCACTGAGGTATCTGGTACCGCTGGTTTCGTTTGTGCTGGGGGTTTATATTTCAGAAGAGATTCATCTGCATTTTAAAGACGCAAGGAAGCTGCACTGGAGGCAGAGCATTCTTCTGCTGGAGATTATCATACTGACGCTGGTAGGGTTTCTGCCGGAGGAGCGGAATATGCTGGCTACTGTGCTGGTTTCCTTTGCCTGCGCGATGCAGGTGCAGTCCTTCCGCAAGGTGGGCGGCTATTCCTACGCCAGTACCATGTGTATCGGCAACTTAAGAAGCGGAACCACAGCGCTGACCATGTATTTTGAGGAGCACAAGCCGGAGCAGCTGCGGCAGTTTCTCTATTATTTTGGCATTATTTTCTTCTTTGCCATTGGAGCCGGTGTAGGAGGTGTCATGTCCCTGCACTTTGGAATCACCACAATCTGGGGATCCAGTGCGATGCTGCTGGTCAGCTTCCTGCTGATGTTTCTGGAGCGGCTGCGTTAAAAATTTAAGAGCGTACAGCACTACAGGTCCGAAGCCGGTAATCCCGGCATACCGCTGCGCAAAATATGGGTATTGTGTTCGGACGATGCAGCTGACAGATGTTTGCGGATAGTCGGACAAGATGTCCGCCTCCCTCAAACACCAGTCGCTGCATAGCCGGACACGTATACCCATATTTATGCTCCGCGGAATGCCGGGATAACCGGCTTCTACTGTATTGGCCCCGCTAAGAGAGAAATAAAATCAGCCAGAACGGTATGGATAAAAGCCATGATTTCCAGCTTTTATCAGTACCATTCTGGCTGTGTTTTTTATTAGGCAGGAAAGCAGAAGCGGGATACCACCCCGGCCTGCTTCGAACTTTTTGTGACTATTCTTAAATTGCTTTTAGTGGGTCTGTCCCTCGGCGGTGCGGATATCATCTTCATACTCTCCGATGGCAACGATAGCGGCCTCGATACCGCGGGCAATGTCCTTTAGGTTCATGGACGGTGCCGGTGCCGGTCTTTCGACTACCTGCTCCGGGATGAACGGAACGTGCATGAAGCCGCCGCGTACGCCCGGGTATTCCTTTGCCAGGGTGTAGAGAACGCCGTACATTAAGTGGTTGCAGACGAAGGTGCCTGCGGTGTTGGAGACGCTGGCCGGAAGGCCTGCCTCACGGATGTGCTGCACCATAGCCTTGATCGGAAGATCAGAAAAATAGGCCGGAGCACCGTCTTCGTAGATTGGCACATCAATCGGCTGGTTACCCTCGTTGTCTTTAATGCGGGCATCATCTAAGTTGATGGCTACGCGTTCCGGGGTGATGTCGTAGCGTCCGCCGGCCTGGCCGATGCAGAGCACTGCGTCCGGTTTTTCTTTTGCGATGGCAGCAGCTACGGTAGCGATGGATTTGTGGAATACGGTAGGAACCTCGACCTTTGTCACCTCTACGTTTCCGACTTTTTCAGAGACCAGCTTTACGGCTTCCAGGGCCGGATTGACTTTGTCTCCGCCAAAGGGATCAAATGCGGTTAAAAGAAGTTTCATGGGAAAACCTCACTTTCATGTAAAAATTTGGACAGTTGCAATAAGCGTCAGAGCATATGATTAAAATGCCAGGAAATACATGAGTAAAATATGAATGACCAGCATGGTGAGGGCCACCGGGATCTGGGATTTGATGACAGCATATTTGCTCTTTGTCTCGAGCAGTGCCACCGGCACGATATTGAAGTTTGCGGCCATCGGGGTCATCAGGGTACCGCAGTAGCCTGCGGTCAGACCAAGCGCGCCGATAACAACCGGGTTTGCGCCCTGCGCGATCAAAAACGGAATGCCGATTCCGACTGTGATAACAGAGAATGCCGCAAAGCCGTTGCCCATGATCATGGTGAACAGTGCCATGGAAACGCAGTATACGGCGGTAGCCGCAAACAGGTTACCGGTCGGGATTACGGCGCTGACGCCGTGGGCAATGACATCACCGACACCGGCAGCTGTAAAGAGGGAACCGAGAGCGGCTAAAACCTGCGGCAGGATGCCGGTCACGCCGACATTGTCTACGAGGCGGGTTCCGTCTGTAACCGCGTAGGATGGTTTGGTCTTAAACAGAAGCAGTGCCACAAGGAGGGCAATGGTTCCGGAAATACCGATGGCATTATTGGCGCCGAGTACCTTTAAGAAGGTTGCGACCAGCACCGCGGTAACTGCCAGGGTAAGCGGCGGAATGAATACGGCGTAGCCGGTCTTGTCGGCTGCTTTCCGGGTTTCCGCGGCTTGCGGTACATCACTTTTTGACGGAGCGACAAGACGCAGCGCGGTGAGTGCTGCCATCAGGACCACACAGGCGCCGGTGATCCAGCGCGGAAGATGAGCTCCGACAATGAAGGTGAATGCCAGGATAAACCAGAACAGCGCGGTAGTATGTTTTTTTGAGCAGTCCGGATCTTTTAATGCCTTTACGCCGTTGGAAATAAAGAAAAGGCCGATGATGCAGTAGAAGATCTCCGAGACGATGGTGCTTACGGTCCAGGTCATATTACATTTCCTCCTGTTTCTTCCGGTCTGAGAACCGGCGTTTTAAGATCTGGTCAAAGATCAGGGCATAGATCACACCGACAATAACAGCGAACACGGCGATCGGTACGGACTGTCCGGCAATCTGCAGGGCATCTACCGGATATCCCTGCTCGGTCAGGGTGGAGACGATCAGCAAAGTACCGGAGGAACCCATGAAGCAGTTCTGCGCAAAGAAGTTTCCGTAGTTTTCACTTCCGGCACACATGCCTTTGATATCATCCTCCGTCTTTTCGTCCAGCTTGCCATACTGAACTACGGCAGCAGCCTGGGCCATCGGATTGATCAGCGGGCGGATGAATTGCGGATGTCCGCCGATACGCAGGGAAAAGGCGGATGCAAGGGTACGGATGATCTGCCAGATGGCGATCAGGCGGCCGGTGGTCGCATTCTTTAAGGATGTGATAAAGTCTACGGCCTTATCCTTCAGACCGTTCCGCTCACAGATTCCGATGACCGGCAATGTGAGAATGAAAAGAGTGGCGGTACGGTTCGTGATAAATGCGGTGCCGAGGGTTTCGAGAATCTTCATAGGGCTCATGCCGGCTACAAGTCCGGTTGCAAGACCGGCCACAACAACAACGGCGAGCGTGTCAAGCTTTAAGATAAAGCCGACGATAACGATCAGGACACCGATCAGTTTGATAACTTCCATAAAAAACCTCCTTATGTGCTATTTGCAACTGCGTGGAAGCTGGATACAGCTGCGGTCTTGATGAAATCTTAACATACTGATGCAAAATTAACAATGATATTATTTTCCAGAAACAAAATCAGTCCCTCTGTGCAGGAACCATTACTTGCAATATCGGTAAACTATGCTATAATAAGTGGTAATTAAAACTATGTCAGATAGAGGACGTGCTGTAGATGCGAAACACGGATGCAGGCGCACCATACGGGCGCGGTAACGGAGAATACGGACAACAGCACGGGGTCGGAGGAAGATTATGAGCTATAAGATTTTTGGCGACAGCTGCCTGGACTTAACAGAGGAATTAAAGAAGGATCCGAGGTTTGAGATGATCCCTCTTACTCTTCAGGTGGATGACCATATGATAACGGATGATGAAACGTTTGACCAGAAGGCGTTTCTGGCCATGGTGAAGGCGAGCCCGAACTGTCCGAAAACTGCCTGTCCTTCCCCGGAGGCATTTAAAAAGGCCTGTGAGTGTGATGCGGACGATATCTATATTATTACCTTGTCCAGCCATCTGAGTGGTACCTACAACAGCGCAGTGCTCGGGAAAAAAATGTACGAGGAAGAGCATGGCAAGGGGAAAAAGAACATTCTGGTGATTGATTCCGAGTCTGCTTCAGCCGGAGAATTAAACGAGGCTCTGGCCATCCGCGATATGTACGAGGAGGGGCTCACTTTCAGTGAAATTTCTGAGCGTATCCTGAAAATGAGAGATGAGCAGCAGACCTATTTTGTGATCGACACGCTGGAGCCGCTCCGCAAGAATGGCCGCCTTACCGGACTGCAGGCCTTTTTTGCCACGGCGCTGAATATTAAGCCGGTTATGGGAGCAGATCACGGTGTCATCATCAAGCTGGATCAGGCAAGAGGCATCACCAAGGGACTGGCCCGTATGTGTGAGCTTGCCACCAGGCGTGCGGGAAAGCCGGAGGAAAAGCGTGCGGTCATCGCGCATGTAAATTGTCCGGAGCGTGCACTCCAGGTGAAGGCAGAACTGGAAAAGCGCGGGAATTACCGCGAGATCGTGATCACAGGCACGGCTGGTGTTGCCACGGTGTATGCGGGAGACGGCGGCATTGTTCTGGCTGTCGGCTAAAAAGAATTCATTGCTGTGTATAAAATTTTAAAAAAGTTAAAAATATCACACAATTCAAAGAATTTTGTGTATAATAGATAACGAAAGAAAACAGGGCGAAGAGGTCGTGGACGCATCCGAATCTCTTCACCCTGTTTTTCTCTGTAACTGTTCCGTATGGCTGCAGTTACATTTTCTACAGTGTGAAGAAAGCGCAGATCTGCGGCTTTCCCTAAACCCTGACTGTTCAGGGAGGCCCCCGGAAAAAATGCTGAATGTAATGATGCAAAAAACAAACAAATAGTTAGGCATGTATTGGGGAAAATACAGGTTTTTGGAATATAGTATACAATGAGCACAAAAAATATAAGGAAAATGAGAAAAAACTATCCAAAACACTTGCATTTCCCTGATTTTATGTTATGATTGAGTTAGCAAAATTATATTTAGCAAAAATAAAAAATAGTAAGGAGGGGAGGACCAGACGAACAGATTTCTGGTGGGGGCCGGAAGTCATTTTAGATGCTAAATACTTGTTTATTCGTTCCTGCCCGGTGGGTCCGCGGGATGGCCGCTGACCGTAAAAAACATAAACTGTAAGGCAAGAATTCCATTGCCGCAGGCAAATGAAATAGATTTTGCGGATTTCGCTTGTAACTGTGAAAAAATTAACAGTTGCGTTTTTCCGTGCTTTGGAACAAAACAGCAAGAATTGCTGTCTGGACCTCAAAGAAGCATGAAGGAGAAAACAAAAGAATTAGGAAACAGCAATGTGCTGTTTGACTTCTATGGGAAGAGACCGGAAATGTCCCAGCTTGTCCCGCTGAGTCTGCAGCATGTGCTGGCAGCTATCGTCGGTGTCATTACACCATCCATGATCATTGCGGGTGTCTGCGGACTGACTGACGCAGAGAAAACCATGATGATCCAGGCGGCACTGATCTTCACTGCGCTGGCTACGTTTTTACAGCTGTTTCCGCTGTTCCACAAGATTGGCGCAGCACTCCCGGTTATCATGGGTACCAGCTTCGCATATGTACCGACCCTGACCGCGATCGGCGGTGAATTCGGTATCGGTGCCATCATGGGCGCACAGATCATCGGCGGTATCGTAGCTATCGTATTTGCGATTTTCGTAAAGCAGATCCGTAAGCTGTTCCCGGATATCGTAACCGGTACCGTTATCTTTACCATCGGTCTTTCCCTGTATCCGACCGCGATCCGTTATATGGCAGGTGGTTCCGGACATCCGGAATTCGGCGGCTTAAAGAACTGGTTCATTGCTCTGCTGACTTTTGCAGTGGTACTGTTCCTGAACAACTTTACTAAAGGTGTGTTAAAGCTGGGCTCTTTGTTTTTCGGTATTATCGTTGGTTATGTAGTATCCCTTTTCATGGGAATGGTAGATTTCACTAATGTTATGAACACAACTTCCATCATTGAGTTCCCTCAGCTTATGCATTTCAAGATCGAATTTGCTCCGGCTGCATGCGCATCACTGGCTATCGTTTACGCAGTTAACGCAGTACAGACCATCGGTGATTTAACATCTACCACTGTCGGCGGCATGGATCGTGTGCCGACTGACAATGAGCTTCAGGGCGGTATCCTGGTTCAGGGTGTTGCAAGTATCGTGGGTGCGTTCTTTGGAGCACTTCCGACGGCTTCCTACAGCCAGAACGTAGGTATCGTAACCATGAACAAAGTAGTAAACCGCGTGATTTTCGCGGTATCCGCAGCAGTGCTTCTGATCGCAGGCCTGATTCCTGGTCTGTCCGCAGCACTTACAACCATCCCTCAGTGTGTCATCGGCGGCGCAACTCTTTCCGTATTCGCGCAGATCGCAATGACCGGTGTACGCCTGTTCACAAAGGATGGCATGACAGCAAGAAAGACAACCGTAGTTGGTATGTCTGTAGCACTTGGTGTTGGTATCACCCAGGTATCCGGATGCTTACAGGGACCTGGAATCCCGGCGTGGACCAATACCGTATTTGGAAGTTCGTCCGTGGTAGTGGCAACGATCATGGCGATCATCCTGAACCTCACCCTTCCGCCGGAAGAGTAAGGACAGTCGGATGATTTAATGCAAAAAGAAAGCCGAACAGTTTTAATCCTGTTCGGCTTTTGTTTCCTCGTCTTCGGCTTTGATCTCGTTTAAGTAACTGTAAAGCGTAAATTTTGAAATGCAGAGGACCTGACAGACACGCTGTCCGGACTTGGTAATGAGAAATGCTCCTGCGTCATTCAACAGCCGTATGAAGTCAATCTTGTCATCCTTTGTCATGACGGCGGCCGGTTTTCCGATACGCTGGAAGGCCTGCTCAATGAGCTCATCCAGAAGATCGCTGACGTTCAGGGATACGGTCTCAGGACTGGAGGCTTCCGTGGCATCCGCTGCAGTGGCAGTGAAGCTCTGGATGTGGGTCTGCGCAGCCAGCAGAATGGTGATATCATAGTTGATGCTTAAAATCCCTATGATCTTGCCCTGGCTGTTGCGGATGTAGATGGTACTGGACTTCAGAATCTTTCCGTCCTTTGTTTTTGTTAAATAGGCAAGCTTGTCATGCGTGTGCTTCGCACCGTTCTGCAGGGATTCCAGAACAATATGGGATGGTCCGTCACCGAGCTTTCTGCCGGTGATGTAGCCATTTTCAATGGCGACAATGGAGTGCTCTACATCGTTGCTCTCCAGATCGTGAATGACGATCTCGCAGTTGGAGCCAAACTGGGCTGCAAGACCGCGGGCAAGGCGTGTATAAAAATCAATTGCTGTTTTGTCCATGGTTTTCTCCTTTCTGAAAGCAAATCAGCTTATCATACAATTTGTTTGATGCCGTATTTATCATAGCAACTACAGATACAGAATGCAAGGAAAAATTAAAAAAACTAATTTACACAAGGAGGTATATTAATGCTGCTTATAGGAAATGGTAAAGTAATCACAAGAGACAGCGCGAATCCATACCTGGAGAACGGCGCAGTGGTAACCGATGGTGAGAACATCAAAGAGGTTGGCACCTTAGATGCCATGAAGCAGAAATATCCGGAGGCGGAGTTTGTAGACGCGCACGGCGGTGTCATCATGCCGGGTCTCATCAATGCGCATACCCATATCTATTCCGGACTGGCAAGAGGTCTTTCCATCGTGGGCAACAATCCGACAAACTTCCTGGAAGTTCTGGAAGGAACCTGGTGGGCCATTGACCGTCAGCTTGATCTGGACGGAACCAGAGCCTGCGCATGGGCTACCGTTTTAGACTGCATCCGTGACGGTGTTACCACCATCTTCGATCATCATGCAAGTTTCGGTGAGATCCCGGGCTCCCTGTTCGCGATCCGCGATGTCGTGAAAGAAGCAGGAATCCGTTCCTGTCTCTGCTATGAGGTTTCCGAGCGTGACGGCGAAGAAAAGACCGCGCAGAGCATCAAGGAGAACGCAGACTTCGCAAAGTGGGCCAAAGATGCGGATGATAGCATGATCAAGGCTATGTTCGGCGGCCACGCGCTGTTTACCATCTCTGACAAGACCTTCGAGAAGATGGTAGAGGCAAACAATGGCATGACCGGTTTCCATATCCATGTGGCTGAGGGCATGAACGATGTTTATGACAGCTTAAGAAATTACGGCTGCCGTCCGGTGAACCGTCTTTTGTACAACGGCATTCTGGGTGAGAAGACCATGCTTGGCCATTGCATCCATATCAGCCCGGCTGAGATGGACATCATCAAAGAGACCGGTACCATGGTGGTCAACAACCCGCAGTCCAATCAGGGCAACGCAGTAGGCTGCTCCCCGGTACTGCAGATGATGGCAAAGGGCATTACCGTTGGTATGGGTACCGACGCTTACACCCACGATATGTTAGAGAGCATGAAAGCATTCCTGACCATTCAGCGTCACAACGCAATGCTGCCGAACGTAGGCTGGTGTGAGGATGTGAAGATGCAGTTCGAGAACAACCGCATCATCGCCGAGAAGTACTTTGGCAAGACTCTTGGCATCTTAAAAGAGGGTGCTGCGGCTGATATCATCATCATGGATTACAAGCCATTCACTCCGTTCTCTGACGAGAATATTGACGGCCACATGATCTTCGGTATGGAGGGCAAGAACTGCCGCACCACCATCATCAACGGTAAGGTTCTCTACAAAGACAGAGAGTTCGTTGATCTGGATGAGGACAAGATCAACGCATGGACCATGGAGCAGAGTAAGAAGCTCTGGGGTAAGTTAAATCACAGAGTATACTAATAAAACCATATAAAAACTATATAAATGGGAAGCAAGGGTTAAATAAATGGCTTCCGACAGGAGGATAACATGAGCGAAATTATGAGACCAATGTCAATCGGCCATCTGATGCACTGGATTATGTCCGAATACGAGCAGAAAAAGAGCATCTTTGGCATTGAAAAGATTGTAAAGCATGAGAACGGCCAGGCACTTCCGATCTACGAAGAGAAGATCGAGTCCCCGTTTGGTCCGGCAGCAGGCCCGAACAGCCAGCTGGCACAGAATATCGTAGCAGCCTATGTGGCTGGCTCCCGTTTCTTCGAGTTAAAGACCGTTCAGGTGATGGATGGTGCTGACCTTGCGGCATGCATCAGCCGTCCGTGTATCATTGCAGGCGATGAGTGCTACAACTGTGAGTGGTCTACCGAGCTGTACGTTCCGCAGGCATTTGCCGAGTACGTAAAAGCATGGGTGGCATGTAAGCTGATCGCAAAAGAGTACAACCTCGGCGATCCGGACGCATTCGTATTCAACATGTCCGTTGGTTATGATCTGGAAGGCATTAAGTCCCCGAAGGTTGACAAGTACATCAACGACATGATCGAGGCAAAAGATACCGAAGTCTTCAAAGAGTGCATCAACTGGGCATTAGAGCATGTGAACGAGTTCAAGAACGTAGATGAGGAGTATATCCGCAGCATCAGCTCCAACGTTTCCAACTCCATCACCGAGTCCACCCTGCACGGCTGTCCGCCTGCAGAGATCGAGCGTATCGCAACCTACCTGATCACCGAGAAGCACTTAAACACCTTCATCAAGTGCAACCCGACTCTGCTTGGTTATGAGTACGCAAGAAAACGTCTGGATGGCCTTGGATTCGATTACATAGCATTCGATGATCATCACTTTGTAGAGGATCTTCAGTGGGCTGACGCAGTTCCGATGCTACACAGACTGTATGACCTCTGCCAGGAGAAGGGTCTGGAGTTCGGCGTTAAGATCACCAACACCTTCCCGGTAGACGTAACCAGAAACGAGCTTCCGAGCAACGAGATGTACATGGCAGGACGCGCGCTGTTCCCGTTAAGTATCCATGTAGCACGCCTTCTGACCGATGAGTTCCAGGGCAAGCTGCGTATCTCCTACTCTGGCGGCGCAACCATCGAGAATATCAAAGAGCTGTTCGACGCAGGCATCTGGCCGATCACCATGGCTACCAACATCTTAAAGCCGGGCGGCTACCAGAGAATGAGCCAGATCGCGGACGAACTCATGGAGTGCGGCAGCGAGCGCTTCTCCGGCGTAAACGTAGCAGCACTGGCAGCCATCGATGACGGCGTAGAGGCAAAGGCTATGTACAGAAAGCCTGTAAAACCGCTTCCGGAGCGCCATGTAGATAAGAAGCTTCCGCTGTTCGACTGCTTCAACGCACCGTGCCGTAACGGCTGCCCGATCGAGCAGGATATTCCGGCTTACTTACAGGCTATGGTTGACGGCGATGCGAAGAAAGCACTCGAGATCATCTTAGAGCGCAACCCACTTCCGTTCATCACCGGCACCATCTGCCCGCATCACTGCGGCGACAAGTGCATGCGCAACTACTATGAGGAGACCCTGCACATCCGCGAGACCAAGCTGGCAGCAGCAAGCCAGGCATACAACGAGATCCTTCCGGCTCTGAAGGCTGAGGGCAGCGTAGCTGGCAAGAAGGTTGCTATCATCGGCGGCGGTCCTGCAGGTCTGGCAGCAGCTACCTTCCTGTCCCGCGCGGGCGTAGCAGTAACTGTATTTGAGCGTAAAGAGCAGTTGGGTGGTGTTGTACGCAACGTGATTCCGGAGTTCCGTATCACTGCAGACTCCATTGACAAAGATGTAGAGCTGTGCAAGGCTTACGGCGCAGAGTTCAAGCTTGGCGCAGAGGTTACCTCTGTGAAAGCATTAAAGGCAGAGGGCTACACCGATGTCATCGTTTCCATCGGCGCATGGAAGCCGGGCAGATCCCCGTTAGCATACGGCGAAGTAACCGACGCTCTGGAGTTCTTAATGGAGGCTAAGAAGAACGGCGCTTCCATGAACATCGGCAAAGATGTTGTTGTTCTGGGCGGCGGCAACACTGCTATGGATGTTGCAAGAGCTGCGAAACGTCTCCCGGGTGTTGAGCATGTGCGCCTGATCTACCGCAGAACCAAACGTTACATGCCGGCAGATGAGGAAGAGTTACAGCTGGCAATTGAGGATGGCGTAGAGTTCTTAGAGCTTCTTGCTCCGGTTGGCGCAGAGAACGGCAAACTGAAATGTTCCGTTATGGAGCTTGGCGCTCCGGACGCTTCCGGCAGAAGATCTCCGGTTGACACCGGCAGAACCGAAGAGTACCCGGCAGACACCATTATCGCGGCAATCGGTGAGACCATCGATACCACTCTGTACGCAGAGCTTGGCGTAGAGATGGACGCAAAGGGCCGTCCGGTTGTAGACGCAAACATGATGACTACTGAGGCTGGCGTATACGCAGTCGGAGATTCCAGAAGAGGACCGGCTACCGTTGTTGAGGCCATCGCAGATTCCGCTAAGGCTGCAGCAGCCATCGCAGGCATCAGCTATGACAAGTACGCAGAAGAGAACATTGCGGCAGACGAGAAGCTCTACACCGCGAAGAAGGGTGTTCAGAGCAGAGATACCGGGAAGACTCCGGATGACCGCTGCTTAGGCTGCCCGACCGTATGTGAGGTATGTACTGATGTCTGCCCGAACCGCGCAAATGTGGCAATCCATGTACCGGGCAAGTGCAAAGCACAGATCATCCATGTAGATGGCATGTGTAACGAGTGCGGCAACTGTGAAGTATTCTGTCCGTACAAGGGCGGCAGACCTTACAAAGATAAATTCACCTTATACTGGAGCGAGGAAGACTTCCTTGACAGCACCAATGAGGGCTTCCTGCCGTTAGAAGGCACCCAGGTCAAGGTTCGTCTGGACGGTAAGGTTGAGACTGTTGACATTGCCGGTGAGACTGATCTGTCTGCTGATACAGTGGCTGTGATCCGCACCGTATTAAAGGATTACGAATATCTGATCCACTAAGGGGTTAATATCCCGCGGCTGTCTGTGCAGCATGGCAGCAGCCGCGCGGTCATAAAAGGAGTTAGGGGTTTCACATGAAAAGAAAGAAAAACATTGCGGTCGTTCATTGCTCCGGTGGGGCAAAACAAAACGAGGGGATCGATTTTGCCGCATTACCGAAAGACTGTAACCAGATCCTGGAACAGTATCCGGACGGGATCCACAGCTGCAGCTACGGCTGTCTGGGCGGCGGAAGCTGCGTGGCTGCCTGCAAGCTGCACGCGCTCACCATCAACGAGAAGGGGGTCGCTGAGGTTGACAGGGATAAATGTGTCGGATGCGGACTCTGCGTAAAAGCATGTCCGAAGCATCTGATCAGTCTGGAAGCACCGGAGGGAACCATTCAGCCGCTGTGCTCTAACGAGCAGAAAGCCGCAGACGCAGGAAAGGCCTGCACATCCAGCTGCATTGGCTGCAAGATCTGTGAAAAATATTGTCCGTCCGATGCCATCCATGTGATTGATTTCCATGCAGTCATCGACCGGGAAAAATGTGTGGCGTGCGGCATGTGCGCAACCAAATGTCCGCGTGGTGTCATTCATGACGCAGACGGAATTTATGCAACTGCATTTTAAAAATTTGTAAGCCGCCGCGGACGCGCAAGTTCGCGGCTCGCGGCGGCTTTAAGAAGTAAGTAAAATTGCTGTTTCCATATGAGCGGAACAGCGATGGATGAGGAGAAGGATAATGGGAGAAGTTTTTGAGTTTACAGTAAACGGTCAGGTGCAGCGCACCGAAGAGGACAAGCCGTTGCTCCGTTACCTGCGCGATGATCTGAAGCTGTATTCCGTAAAGGACGGCTGCAGTGAGGGTGCCTGCGGTACCTGCACCATCGTAGTAGACGGAAAGGCGATCAAGTCCTGTGTACTGACTACAAAAAGAGCTGTTGGCAGAAACATTTTGACCGTGGAGGGCTTAAGCGACGAGTGGAAGGACGCGTTCGTGTATGCGTTCGGAGCAGTCGGAGCCGTTCAGTGTGGTTTCTGTATCCCGGGCATGGTGATGGCCGGAACGGCATTATTACAGAACAATTTAAATCCGACTGAGGAAGATGTAAAGTACGCGCTGCGCGGAAACATCTGCCGCTGTACCGGATACAAGAAGATCATTGAGGGAATCCTCCTGGTGGCAAAAATTCTTCGGGGAGAGGCTTCCGTAGATGAGGACCTGGAGAAGGGTGATGTTTACGGCGTTGGCCAGAGAGCATTCCGTGTAGATGTCCGCAAGAAGGTATTAGGCTTCGGCAAATACCCGGACGATATCGTGATGGATGGTATGGCTTACGTTTCCGCAGTCCGCAGCAAATATCCGAGAGCCCGTGTCTTAAAGATTGACGCTTCCAAGGCAGAAGCCCTGCCGGGTGTTCTGGGTGTTCTGACTGCAGCGGATGTTCCGAACAACAAGGTCGGACATATTCAGCAGGACTGGGATGTTATGATCGCGGAAGGTGACACCACCCGCTGCCTCGGCGATGCCATCTGCCTGGTGGTTGCTGAGAATGAAAAGATTCTGGAACAGGCAAAGAAACTGGTGAAAATCGATTACGAGGAGCTGGAGCCGGTAAGAGGCATTGCGGACGCAAAGAGAGAGGACGCGCCGAAGGTACATTCCAAAGGAAACCTCTGCCAGACCCGACATGTGGTGCGAGGCGATGCGGCAAAGGCACTGGCTGAGTCAAAATACACCGTAACCAATTCCTTCCGTACTCCGTTTACGGAGCATGCGTTCCTGGAGCCGGAGTGTGCGGTAGCATTCCCGTATAAGGATGGCATCAAGATCTTAAGTACTGATCAAGGTGCTTTCGATACCAGAAAAGAGACCGCGATCATGTTTGGCTGGGAGCCGGAGCGTATTGTGGTGGAAAACCAGCTGATCGGCGGCGGTTTTGGTGGAAAAGAGGATGTTTCTGTTCAGCATATCGCGGCACTGGCTGCATGGAAGTATAAAGTTCCGGTGAAAGCCAAATTCAGCCGTCAGGAATCCTTATACTTCCATCCGAAGCGTCATGCGATGGAAGGAACCTTTACCCTGGGCTGTGATGAGAACGGTATCTTTACCGGTCTGGACTGTGAGATCAACTTCGATACCGGTGCTTACGCATCTCTTTGCGGACCGGTTCTGGAGCGTGCATGTACCCACTCTGTAGGACCGTACTGCTATCAGAACACCGATATCCGTGGTTACGGTTATTACACCAATAACCCGCCGGCTGGCGCGTTCCGTGGCTTCGGCGTATGCCAGAGTGAGTTCGCACTGGAATCCCTGATCAACGTACTGGCAGAGAAGGTGGGCATCACTCCCTGGGAGATCCGTTACCGCAATGCCATTGAGCCGGGCAAGGTGCTTCCGAACGGACAGATCGCAGACTGCTCCACTGCTCTGAAAGAGACGCTGGAAGCCGTGAAGGATGTTTATGAACAGAATATGGACCATGCTGGAATCGCCTGTGCCATGAAGAATGCCGGTGTCGGCGTAGGCCTTCCGGATAAGGGCCGCGCAAGACTGGTCATTGAAGATGGTGTCTGCGTGATCTACTGTGCGGCATCCGATATCGGACAGGGCTGTCTGACGGTATTCTGCCAGGTCGTATCTGAGACTACCGGACTACCGCTCTCCAAAATCCGCAACGCAGTGGCAAATACCGAGAATGCACCGGACTCCGGTACAACATCCGGTTCTCGTCAGACCCTGCTTTCCGGCGAGGCGATCCGCGGGGCTTCCGCACTTTTGAAAGAGGCCATGGATGAGGCTGGCGGAGACTTAAGCAAGCTGGAAGGCCGCGACTTCTTCTATGAGTACTTTGAGCCGACCGACAAGCTTGGCGCGGATGTATCGTTCCCGAAGAGCCATATCGCATACGGTTACGCAACCCACGTTGTCATCCTGGACAAAGAGGGCAGAGTGAAAGAAGTTTACGCAGCACATGATTCTGGTAAGGTTGTGAACCCGATCTCCATTCAGGGACAGATCGAGGGCGGCGTGCTCATGGGTATGGGCTATGCGCTGACCGAGGACTGGCCGTTAAAAGACTGCGTACCGCAGGTGAAGTACGGTACCCTGGGACTTCTTCGTTCCAACCAGATTCCGGACATTCATGCCATCTATGTAGAGAAGGATGAACTTCTCAGAGTGGCATACGGCGCAAAGGGTATCGGTGAGATTGCCACCATCCCGACTGCACCGGCTATCCAGGGTGCTTACTATGCAATGGACAGAGAGTTCCGTACTTCCCTTCCACTGGAAGATACGTTCTACAGAAAGAAGAAGGGTTAAGCAACCTAATAATAGGAAAAAACAGATTTTTACACATTCTGGTTTCGTGACAGATAAACAAAATGAGAAAAAAATTAAAAAAAGTTTTGTACATACTTGACATAATGGCAGAATGTGTTATGATATCTATAGAAGCAAACAAAAAGTTTGGAGAAATACAAAAAGTTTGTTAGGAGAAGAGAAAATGGAGAAAATTCTTTGGGCATTAAACAAGATGCCAAAAAGCGAAGACAAGTGCCTGCCGGTTATGAGCATTGAGAATATCAAACAGGCACGCGAGTTCCACAAGAGCTTCCCGCAGTATTCCATCACCCCGCTTGCAAAGCTGGACGGTATGGCTGAGGGTCTTGGTCTTGGCGGCCTGTTCGTAAAAGATGAGAGCTATCGTTTCGGCCTCAACGCATTCAAGGTGCTGGGCGGTTCTTTCGCAATGGCACGTTACATCGCTAGTGAGATGGGACGCGATGTGTCCGAGATGACATACGATTACCTGACCAGCGAGAAATTCCGTGAGGAGTTCGGTCAGGCAACCTTCTTTACCGCTACTGACGGTAACCACGGCAGAGGCGTTGCATGGGCAGCAAATAAGCTGGGCCAGAAAGCCGTTGTACATATGCCGAAGGGCAGCACCAAGACTCGTTTTGATAACATCGCAAAAGAGGGTGCAAAAGTTACCATCGAGGAAGTAAACTACGATGACTGCGTGCGTATGGCAGCAGCTGAGGCTGAGGCAACCCCGCACGGTGTAGTAGTTCAGGATACCGCATGGGAAGGCTATGAGGAGATTCCGGCATGGATCATGCAGGGCTACGGAAGCATGGCTGGCGAGGCTGCTGAGCAGTTACGCGAGGTTTCTGTGAACCGCCCGACCCACGTATTCGTACAGGCTGGTGTAGGAAGCCTTGCAGGCGCAGTAGTTGGTTACTTCACCAACCTGTATCCGGAGAACCCGCCGAAATTCGTTGTTATGGAAGCTGGCGCTGCAGCCTGCCTGTATAAGGGCGCTGTTGCAGGAGATGGTGATCCGCGTATCGTTGGTGGTGATCTTCAGACTATCATGGCCGGTCTTGCATGCGGCGAGCCGAACATCATTGGCTGGGATATCTTAAGAAACCACGTATCCGCATTTGTTTCCTGCCCGGACTGGGTAGCAGCAAAGGGCATGAGAATGCTGGCAGCTCCGGTTAAGGGCGATCCGAAGGTGATTTCCGGTGAGTCTGGAGCAGTTGGTATGGGTGTGATCTCCACCATCATGGAGAATGATGAATACAAAGAGCTGCGTGACGCTTTAGAGCTGAACCGCGACAGTAAGGTTCTGATGTTCTCCACCGAGGGTGACACCGATCCGGACAAGTACAAAAAGATCGTCTGGGGCGGCGAGTATCCGACCGTTTAATTTCATAAGAACCAAATTAACAAGAACATATATAATCCAGGAGGGTAAAAAAATGGGACTTGATTTTGACAAAATCAAACAGGCAGCAGAGGGTTATCGCGCAGATATGACTGCGTTCTTAAGAGCAATGATCTCTCATCCGAGCGAGAGCTGCGAGGAGAAAGAGGTAGTAGCATGCATCAAAGCTGAGATGGAGAAGTTAAACTTCGATAAAGTAGAGGTTGACGGTCTTGGTAACGTAATCGGCTGGATGGGCGAAGGCGATAAGATCATCGCTATCGATTCCCATATCGATACTGTAGGTATCGGTAACATCAACAACTGGGAAGCAGATCCGTACGAGGGCTATGAGACTGACGAGATCATCTACGGCCGCGGCGGTTCCGACCAGGAAGGCGGTATGGCAAGTGCTGTTTACGGCGCAAAGATCATGAAAGACCTGAACCTCATTCCGGAGGGCTACAAGATCATGATCGTTGGTTCCGTACAGGAAGAGGACTGCGATGGTATGTGCTGGCAGTACATCTACAACAAAGACAAAATTGTTCCGGAGTTCGTAATCTCTACCGAGCCGACCGATGGTGGTATCTACCGTGGACATCGCGGACGTATGGAAATCCGTGTAGACGTTAAGGGCGTTTCCTGCCATGGTTCCGCACCGGAGCGTGGTTCCAACGCTATCTACAAGATGGCTGACATCATTGCTGATGTTCGTTCCCTGAACAACAACGGCTGTGACGAAGACACCGACATCAAAGGGCTTGTTAAGATGCTGAGCCCGAAATACAACCCGGAGCACTACGAGGACGCTCAGTTCCTTGGAAGAGGTACCTGCACCGTTTCTCAGATCTTCTACACCTCTCCGAGCCGCTGTGCAGTAGCAGATAGCTGCGCAATCTCCATCGACCGTCGTATGACCGCAGGTGAGACCTGGGATTCCTGTCTGGACGAGATCCGTCAGCTGCCGAGCGTTCAGAAGTATGGCGATGACGTTAAGGTTTCCATGTATATGTACGACCGTCCGTCATGGACCGGTGAAGTATACGAGACCGAGTGCTACTTCCCGACCTGGATCAACAAAGAGAACGCAGCTCATGTACAGGCTCTGTACGATGCACACGTAGCTCTGTTTGGCGATCATCGTATGGGACCGGACTCCACCAAAGAGCTTCGTAACCGTCCGCTGATCGATAAGTGGACCTTCTCCACCAACGGTGTTGCTATCCAGGGCCGTTACGGTATTCCGTGCGTAGGCTTTGGCCCGGGTGCTGAGAGCCAGGCTCACGCTCCGAACGAGATCACCTACAAAGATGACCTTGTAAGATGCGCAGCTATGTATGTAGCAGCAGCAAATCTGTACGACGGTTCCAAGAAGACAGATGATATTTCCCAGTTCCGCGCAGGCAAGACCAACAACGACATCAAATAATCATCAGACAATATTTCAGTAGCCGGCAGATCAGCGCGGTGAGCGCTGGTCTGCATCAAAAATAATAATTTCTTATATGAAAGAAGGAGATCAACATGGATAAAGTATTACAGGGTTACATTGACAAACTGAACAAACTGAACTTCAAAGATATGTACGAGGGCGATTTCTTCCTGACCTGGGAGAAAACCGATGACGAGATCGAGGCTGTTTTCACCGTAGCTGATGCTCTGCGTTACATGAGAGAGCATAACATCTCCACCAAGGTATTCGAGTCCGGCCTGGGCATCTCCCTGTTCCGTGATAACTCTACCCGTACCCGTTTCTCTTTTGCATCTGCTTGTAACCTGCTTGGTCTTGAGGTTCAGGATCTTGACGAGGGCAAGAGCCAGATCGCTCATGGTGAGACCGTTCGTGAGACCGCTAACATGATCTCTTTCATGGCTGACGTTATCGGTATCCGTGATGATATGTACATTGGCAAAGGTAACAAGTACATGCACGACGTAGTAGACGCTGTAACCGAGGGACACAAGGACGGCGTTCTGGAGCAGAAACCTACTCTGGTTAACTTACAGTGTGATATCGACCATCCGACCCAGTGTATGGCTGATATGCTTCACATCATCAACACCTTCGGCGGCGTTGAGAACTTAAAGGGTAAGAAAGTAGCTATGACCTGGGCTTACTCCCCGAGCTACGGCAAACCGCTTTCCGTACCGCAGGGTGTTATCGGCCTGATGACCAGATTCGGTATGGACGTTGTTCTGGCACATCCGGAAGGATACGAGGTAATGCCGGAGGTTGAGGAAGTAGCTAAGAAGAACGCTGAGAAGACCGGCGGCAGCTTCACCAAGACCAATTCCATGGCAGAGGCATTCAAGGATGCTGATATCGTATATCCGAAGAGCTGGGCTCCGTTCGCAGCTATGGAGAAGAGAACCAACCTGTACGCTGAGGGCGATACCGACGGCATCAAGGCTCTGGAGAAAGAGTTGCTTGCCCAGAACGCAGAGCACAAAGACTGGTGCTGCACCGAAGAGTTAATGTCCACCACCAAGGATGGCAAGGCTCTGTACCTGCATTGCTTACCGGCTGATATCAACGATGTATCCTGCAAGGACGGCGAGGTTGAGGCTACCGTATTCGATCGTTATCGTACTCCTCTGTACAAAGAGGCTAGCTACAAGCCGTACATCATCGCAGCTATGATCCTGCTTGCAAAACAGCAGTGCCCGCAGGAGACTCTGGCTAAGCTGGCTGAGAAAGCAACCGAGAGACATATGGCATAATTTGCCTGTTGTCAGAATAATCTGGTAAATTGGGAAATCCCTTTTTATACAACAACCTGCTCAACAAAAGCGGTGGCAGTCCTTAAACGGACTGCCATCACTGCTTCAAAAAGAAAAATGAAAATAGTCCGCGGGGGAAAATCGCAGATCCGGTTTGCACAAGGTGCGAACAGCAGCGAAAGGCGGACATAGGAGATATTGTTATGGGAAAAAGAATTGTAATCGCCCTTGGCGGTAATGCATTGGGAAATAATCTGCCGGAGCAGATGATCGCGGTGAAGAAAACTGCTTCCGCAATCGTAGATCTGATCGAGGCCGGCAACGAAGTTGTAATCGCACACGGAAATGGACCGCAGGTAGGCATGATCCAGAACGCAATGTCTGAGCTGACCCGTTCCAATCCGGAAAAATACATTCCGTGTCCGCTGTCTGTATGCGTGGCTATGAGTCAGGGCTACATCGGATACGATCTGCAGAATGCGCTGCGTGAGGAAATGCTGGATCGCGGTATTAATACCGGATGCACCACCATTCTGACACAGGTAGAGGTAGATGCGAATGATCCTGCTTTCGAAAATCCGACAAAGCCGATCGGCGCATTTATGACAAAGGAAGAGGCAGACAAGCTGGTCAAAGAGAAAGGATATAAGGTTGTTGAGGACGCAGGACGTGGTTACCGCCGTGTTGTTGCTTCTCCGAAGCCGAAGTCCATCATCGAGATCGACACCATCCGCAGCCTGGTCGAGAATGATTATGTCGTTGTTGCATGTGGCGGCGGCGGTATCCCGGTATTCGTAAGCGGAGGCCATCACTTAAAGGGTGCCGCAGCGGTAATCGATAAAGATTTCGCAGCAGAGAAGCTGGCAGAACAGTTAGACGCAGACTGCCTGATCATTTTAACCGCAGTCGAGAAGGTTGCTGTTCACTTCGGCAAACCGGATCAGGAGTGGCTGTCCGAGCTTACCCCGGAGACTGCACAGAAGTATATCGAGGCTGGCGAGTTCGCACCGGGCTCCATGCTTCCGAAGGTACAGGCAGCAGTTGCTTTCGCAGAGTCCGCACCGGGCCGTGAGTCCTTAATTACCCTGCTTGAGAAAGCAAAAGATGGTATCAACGGATTAACCGGTACCAGAATTCATCAGTAAGTGAATATTGAAAATAAGATAAGCGCAGGAAAATGGCTTTGCCATTTTCCTGCGCTTAAAGCCATATATAGGAGAATTTCAATCTATGAAGAAATTAGTAAAAAACGGAATGCTCTGTACCGAGAGCGGCGTATATGAAGCAGATCTCTTAATCGAAGGTCGCGTAATCCGTGAGATCGGAACCGGACTGTCCGACGCTGAGGCTGAAGTGGTAGAGGCGAAAGGAAAGTATGTTCTGCCGGGCGCTGTGGATATCCACACCCACATGGATCTGGATGTGGGCATTGCCCGCGTCATTGACGATTTTTACACCGGAACTATTGCGGCTGCCTGCGGCGGCACTACCTCCATTGTGGATCATATGGCCTTTGGACCGAAGGATTGCAGCCTGTGGCACCAGGTTAAGGAATATCACAGGCTGGCGGATGGAAATGCCGTGGTAGATTATGGTTTTCACGGTGTGTTCCAGCATGTGAACCCGCAGGTTCTGGAAGAGATGGGAGAGATTGCAAAGGAAGAGGGAATCACCAGCTTTAAGGTATATATGACCTATGGTTATGGCCTTGGTGACGGTGAACTGATGCAGATCCTGACCCAGGCCAGGAAAGATGGCATCCTCATTGCATCCCACTGTGAGAATGACGGTATTGTCAACTACTGGCGTGACAAGTTTGTGATAGAGGGCCACGCCCAGGCGAAGTATCACCCGATCAGCCGTCCGGCCGAGGCTGAGGCAGAAGCCGTGAACCGTTTCCTGTATCTGGCCGAGTCCGCAGGAGAGGCACCGGTTTATGTGGTACATTTATCCAGTAAGCAGGGCCTGATGGAGGTACGCCGCGCGAAACGCCGTGGTCAGAAGCATTTTGGCGTGGAGACCTGCCCGCAGTACCTGTTTATGACAGATGACCGCTACGCAGACGATCAGGAGGGCTTAAAGGCCATTATGGCACCGCCGCTTCGAAAGAAGGATGATAACGAAGCACTCTGGCAGGCCCTGGAGAACGGAGAGCTGGATGCAGTCGCAACCGATCATTGTCCATTCACCTTCGCAAAGCAGAAACAGCAGGGCGCGAAAGACTTTACCCAGTGCCCGAGCGGAGCGCCGGGCGTGGAGGAGCGCCTGCCGCTTATGTTCTCTGAGGCGGTGAAGGGAGAGCATCTGACCATTCCGCAGGTGGTACATTACCTGTGCACAAACCCGGCAAAGATCGCCGGACTGTATCCGAAGAAGGGAACAATCCAGACCGGTTCCGATGCAGACCTTGTACTCATTGACCCGAAGAAGGAATGGACCATCACCACAGAGAAGATGCATGGAAACGCGGATTACACCTGCTACGAGGGTAGGAAGGTGACCGGTGCCATTGAGAAGGTATTCCTGCGCGGTCAGGAAATTGTTACTGACGGAAACTTTGTCGGAACCCGGGGAGAAGGACAGTATCTGAAGAGAGGAAAGAGCTCTTTAGCAGAGTAATAGGAGGCAGGGAACATGCAGAATACGGATGCAGTGGTATGGACAAAGAAATTAGTTGGCATTGAGAGCACAAATCCGGGAAAAGAAGAACATGAGATTGCCGGATTTCTGGAGCAGGAGATAAAAGCGGCACTCCCGGAGTGCGGCGAACTGAAAAAAGATTACACAAAGGAGGGACGCCCGATCCTGATGGCAGTCCTTCCGGGTGAAACAAAAGAAGAACTGGTGTTTATCTGTCACATGGATACGGTTCCGATCGCCGGAGGCTGGACAAAGAATCCGCTGGGTGAGGACGGGGAGAACGGCCGTTTCTTCGGACGCGGTTCCTGTGACATGAAATCCGGGCTGGCCTCTGCTCTGTGCGCGTTTCTGGAAGTGGCAGCACAGATGAAGGAGACTGGCAAGGCTCCAAAGCGAACCTTAAAGTGGATTGGAACCTGTGATGAAGAGGGAGACATGACCGGTGTTGAGCGGGTGATCGAGCTTGGCTGGGTGATGAAAGACAGCCTGGTGATGGATACGGAGCCGACCGACGGTGAGATCCAGACCGCCCATAAGGGCCGCTACTGGTTTGAAGTGACCATGCACGGAAAGGCAGCCCATGCCAGCCGTCCGGAGCAGGGCATGGATGCCATTGCCGGTATGGCTTATATGCTGGCATCTGCCCGCAATCGCATGAAGGAACTGAAGGAAGATGCGTTTCTCGGCAAGTCCACCATCGTGTTTGGGGAAATCCAGGGCGGTATTCATCCGTATCAGGTACCGGCAGAGTGCAAGGTATCGGTAGATATGCGCGTAGTTCCACCGTATCATATTGAAGATGTGAAGGCACTGCTGGAGGCGGCAGCGGAGGAGGCGGCAAAGGAGATTCCTGGCCTGAAAGCCGAGATTCAGATTACTGGCAACCGTCCGCCGATTGCCCATCATGAGGATGCCGAGATGCTGGCGCGCATCAAGGCGGCCGTAGCGCAGGCAACCGGAAAAGAACCGGTGGTTGCCGCATTCCCGGGTTACACCGATACGGCTGTGATTGCCGGAACTACCGGAAACTGCAACTGTCTTTCCTATGGACCAGGCACCCTGGCCATGGCCCACAAAGCAGATGAGTACGTGGATGAGGCAGATATCCGGCGATGTCAGAAGGTATACGAGAAGCTGCTGGACGGATGGCTGTGGAAATCATGAAATGACAGAGAGGTGGTCCTGACTGAAAATTTTGAAAGACAGGGCCGCCTTGTCTGTATCTGGACGGAGCAGAGTGTCTGTGATATGATAAGAAAAGCAAGGTTTCAGGAAAGGAGCAGTTATGGCAGGAGGTTTATTTTGCAGCAGCGGTGGCTGCACAGCAAAGCTGGGCCCGGATATTCTGGAGCGGGTGTTAAGCCGGATCGAGCGCGGCGCGGCAGATCCGAATCTGCTGGTAGGCTTTGACAGCAGCGATGACGCGGCAGTTTACCGCATCAGCGATGACGTGGCCGTGGTGCAGACACTGGATTTCTTCCCGCCGATGCTGGAGGACCCGTACGTGTTTGGCCAGATTGCGGCAACGAACGCGCTGAGTGATGTGTACGCCATGGGGGGCGAGGTTGTCAGTGCGCTGAATATTGTTTGTTTTCCCCAGGATGAGGACCTGAATGTTCTCGGTGAGATCATGCGGGGCGGTTCGGAAAAGGTGGTGGAGGCCGGAGCGGTACTCTGCGGCGGTCATTCCATCAACGACAGGGATGTGAAATACGGGCTTTCTGTAAATGGTGTGGTGCATCCGGACCGGATCTATAAAAATAATGGCGGTCAGGCAGGAGATGTACTGATTCTGACCAAGAAGCTGGGAGTCGGCATCATGAATACCGCAAACCGGGTGGGAGCGGCTTCGAAAGAGGCCATGGCGGAAGCCATCACATCCATGACCACGTTAAACAAGTACGCGGCGGCTATCTCCAAAAAGTATACGGTACATGCCTGTACCGATGTAACCGGTTTCAGCTTTTTAGGCCATCTTCATGAGATGCTGGATAAGCGCCTCTGGGCGGTGGTGGATACGCTGAGTATTCCGTACATCAAAGAGGCTTACACCCATGCGGAAAACTTCATGATCACGGCAGCCGGACAGCGCAACCGCAACCATGTTGGAGCATTTGTGGATTTTAAGGGGGTTCCGTTCCCACTGGAAGAGATTTTATTTGATCCGCAGACCTCGGGCGGCCTGCTGTTTGCAGTGCCCCAGGAGGATGGAAACACATTTCTGCAGGAATTAAAAGAGGCAGGGCTTCCGGCGCAGATTGTGGGACGGCTGATTCAGCCGGAGGATGCAGGATTCAGGAAGGAAATCACAGTGCTGTAAAAACTGTGATGATAGAAAACATGACGGCAATGATTTCTGGAACTTTCAGGGCATGCCGATAGAATAAGAGAAGAGAGGAAACTGGTATGACAAGAGTTGACGCAAGAGGCGAGATCTGCCCGATCCCGTTAATTAAGGCAAAAGAGGCAATCAAAAATTTAAATGGCGCAGGTGACGTGGAGGTTCTTGTAGATAACGAGATCGCAGTCCAGAACCTGGAGAAGATGGCAGGACAGATGGGATATGGCGTGGAGTCCTCCAAAGAGGAGGAGAAGATCTGGAAGGCGGTTCTTCATGTGAGCGGTCAGGAGAAATCCGCAGAGGAAATTCCGGCGGATCAGTGCCTGGTTCCGGCAAAAAAGAAAACGGTCGTTGCGGTTACCGCAGATCATATGGGCGAGGGCAACGAGGAGCTTGGCAAGGTGCTGATCAAGGGATTTTTATTTGCCCAGACCCAGCTGGAAAACCTGCCGGATACCATTTTATTCTACAATGGCGGCGCAAAGCTGACCTGCGAAGGTTCTGATTCCATCGAGGATTTAAAAAAACTGGAGGAGGCAGGCGTGCAAATTTTGACCTGCGGCACCTGCTTAAACTATTACGGACTGACTGAGAAATTGAAAGTCGGCGGTGTGACCAATATGTATGTGATTGCCCAGACCATGGCCGAAGCGGACCTGGTTGTACGGCCATGATCTATCTGGACAATGCGGCTACCTCTCTGCATAAGCCGGAGACGGTGGCCGCTGCCGTTTATCAGACTCTGGTGTCCGGCAGCGTAGGCAACGCGGCGAGGGGAAGCAATGAGGCGTCTTTGCAGGCCCTGCGCCTGGCGGTGGAGACCCGGGGCCTTCTGGGAGAACTGTTTGGCTATCCACATCCGAACCAGGCGGCGTTTTCCATGAATGCCACAGACAGCCTGAATATGGCAATTCAGGGCCTGTTTGAGCCGGGGGACCATGTGATCACCACGCAGATGGAACACAATTCTGTGCTGCGCCCTCTGTACCGGAAAGAAAAAGAGGGGGTGGATCTCACGATCATCCCCTGCGATGAAAAAGGAAGAATGTGCCTGGATGTGCTGGCAGGCAGTATGCGGCCGGATACCAAAGCCCTGGTCTGCACCCATGCGTCAAATCTGACCGGTAATGTCAATGATCTGGAAAAGCTGGGGGCTCTGTGCCAGGAAAACGGAACACTGTTCGTGGTGGATGCAGCTCAGACAGCAGGTCTTCTGCCGATTGATATGGAACGGATGCACATTGATGTGCTGTGTTTTTCTGGTCATAAAGGTCTTTTAGGCCCCCAGGGCATGGGCGGCATCTGTGTACGCGAGGGCGTGAAGATGAAGCCGTTTCGTGTGGGCGGCACGGGAATCCGTACCTTTGATAAAGAACAGCCGGATGAAATGCCGACCCTGTTGGAAGCAGGAACCTTAAATATGCCGGGCATTGCGGGACTTCGGGCCGGAGTGGAATACATTCTGGAGAAGGGAACCGATGTCATCTGGCAGCAGGCAGATGCGTACGCGAGAGCTTTCTATGAGGGTGTAAAACATCTGCCTGGAGTCCGGCTGTACGGTGATTTCGATGCGGATGTCCGGACTCCGGTGGTGACACTGAACCTGAAAGATTATGACTCTGCGGCAGTAGCGGATGAGCTGATGCAGCGCTTTGATATTGCGGTTCGCTCCGGCGGCCACTGTGCGCCGCAGATGCATCAGGCCCTTGGAACCGGAAAGCAGGGCGCCGTTCGCTTCAGCTTTTCTCACTTTAATACCATGGATGAAGTGCAGGAGGCCGTAAAAGCCATGCGGATCCTGGCCTGGGAGGGATAAGATGTTAAAAAAAGAACTTCGTCTGATCATCACATTCCGGGATACGGTCATGGCCATTCGTATGGAGAAGGCCATGAAGGAAGCCGGGCTTCCCGGCCGCATCATCCCGCTTCCCAGCGCCATCTCCGCAGGCTGCGGCCTGTGCTTTATGGCACCGTTAGAAGCGCGGGAAGTGCTGGAACAGGAAATGAAAAGGCAGGATATTACATGGGAATTGATCACAGAATTAATGCTGTAACCATGGCGGCAGCGCTGCTTTGTGCGGTGCTGCTCGGCGGCTGCAGTTATGGATCGTATGAGAAGATTACGGCTGCGGAGACAACCGTGCAGCAGGCAGAAAATGCAGAAGGAAATCTGGAGGCAGAACGGATCGGAGAGGCTGATGCAGGAACCGGGATCATTCTGGAAACCGAAGATCAGAATGCGGGAGATTTTCTGAGAAATGACGGAGAGTCTGGTCAGAATCCAGAGGGAGAAAATTCGGACGAGGCAGAGGCTTCAGATGACGCGGCAAATTCAGTCAATTCGAATGCAGCGGCAGATTCCATGACCATCCTGTTCTCCGGCGATGTGCTCCTGTCGGACCACGTCTTAAACGCCTACAGCCGCGCAGGCGGAATCTCCGGTGTGCTGGATTCGGGATATTTAAGTGCGATCCAGTCTGCCGACTATTTCGCGGTCAACGAGGAGTTCCCCTTCAGCAGCCGCGGCACCCAGACGGCGGATAAGCAGTATACCTTCCGCCTGGCACCGGAGAAGGTTTCCATGTTCAAAGAGATGGGGATTGACGCAGTGACGCTGGCGAATAACCATGCCCTGGATTACGGCACAGATGCGCTGTTAGATACCTGTGAGGTCCTGGACAGCGCCGGTATTCTGCATACCGGTGCCGGAAAGAATCTGGATGAAGCGAAACAGCCGGTGGTGTTTGAAAAAAACGGACAGCGGGTGGCCCTCATCGGGGCAACCCGGGTGATCCCGCAGGCAGACTGGGCGGCCACGAATGGTCATCCGGGCATGCTGTCCTCCTATGAGGTTTCCGTAGAGCCGCTGCTTGCGCAGATTGCGGAGTGTCACGCAGCAGGAGACAAGGTGGTGGTTTTGATCCACTGGGGCATTGAACGGGAAGAAAAACCGCAGGAGTATCAGCGGGCACTGGCAAAGCGCTATATTGATGCCGGAGCGGACCTGGTGATCGGAAGCCATCCCCATGTGCTGCAGGGCATCGAATATTATAAGGGAAAGCCGATCTTCTACAGCCTGGGCAATTTCGTGTTTGGAAGTTCCATTCCGAAAACCATGCTGGTGCAGGCTGAATTTTCCAATGATAGCCTGGACTTAAAGCTGATTCCGGGAACCTCCTCAGGTGGTTATACCCGCACCTTAACCGATGCGGATGCGAAAACACAGTTTTATCAGTATTTGGAGGGAATCTCCTTTGGGGTTTCTGTGGGAGCAGACGGCACCGTCAGCCCGCAGCCCTGAGTTATGCCTCGTTCTTGGAAGCGCCTGGTGAGCGAATTGAGCACCAGGCGCTTATTTGCGCTCCAGAGCGGCGCAATCAGAAGACGCTTCGGCCCGTCTCCGGTGATCCGGTGGATAACAAGCTCCGGCGGCAGCAGGGACACGCAGTCAATGACCAGATCCAGGTATTCCTCCAGGGTCATAACGGGAAATGGATGCTGTTCGTAAACCGTTGCCAGATCGGTGCCCTTCAATACATGGAGAAGCTGCAGCTTGATACCCTGGATATTCTGTGCAGCCAGATAGCGTACAGTCTCCAACATCTTTTCACGGTTTTCGCCTGGAAGTCCCAGAATGACATGGACAATGGTCTCCAGATTCCGTGCCCGGAGCCGTGCCATAGCATCGGTGAAGGTGGAGAGGGGGTAGCCGCGGCGGATGAAGGAGGCGGTATCCTCGTGAATGGTCTGCAGCCCCAGCTCAATCCAGACCGGCTTTTCCCGGTTTAAGCGGGAACACAGATCCAGCACCTCATCCGGCAGGCAGTCCGGGCGCGTGCCAATGGACAGTGCCACAACCTTGGGATGACAGATGGCGGCGCTGAACAGTGTTTCCAGGTAAGGGAGCGGCGCGTAGGTGTTGGTGTAGGACTGGAAGTAGGCAATGTAGGCATCCGGCGCGGAGCCCATTTTGCCTTTGATGCGGGAGATGGCCTCTTCAATCTGGTTGTTGACGGCGGTGGTAATAGAGATATCTGCATCCAGCGGCGCGGCAAAATCCCCGGACCCGCCTTCACTGCAAAAGATACAGCCGCGCGTCCCCAGGGTTCCGTCCCGGTTGGGACATGTCATCCGTCCGTCCAGGGCAATCTTGTAGACCTTCTGCCCGAAGCGGGATTTCAGTTCAAAGTCCAGGGAGTGATAAGGTTTGCCGTTCCAGTTCATATGTGTGTTTCCTTTCCTGTCCGGGAATACCGGATTCCTTTTCCATTCAGTATACCATAGATGACCGGGATACGCTTTGCCAGTTTGCCAGTTTGCCTGTTTGCCGCGAAAAGGACCCCGCAGCGTAAAAAAATGCAGACAGGTGAAAGAATATTGTATTGTCCATAGAACAAACGGTGTGGTATACTGACAACTATGAGCGGCAGTGAGGCGTGATTGTTTGCCGGGCCTGCATGGAGAAAACGGAGGGGTAAAGGATGAACACAGCAAAAACTTTGGAATTGTTACGATCAGAAGCAGCAGATATCCGTATGCGTGAATTATACGGAGCAGATAAAGCGGAGGAAAACATCCGCCGTTATGAGGACCTGGTACAGAAATTCCAGGAGAACTTTGGGGAGAAGGATATTCTGATGTTCAGCTCACCGGGAAGAACGGAGATCAGCGGAAATCACACCGACCATAACCATGGCAAGGTGCTGGCAGGAAGCATCAATCTGGACTGCGTGGGAATTGCGGCAAAGAATGAGTCAAGCAAGGTCAATATCATCAGTGAGACCTTCCATCAGAAATTCACCATTGACTTAAATGACCTGCAGCCGAGTGCCAAGAAAGCAGGAACCGTAGATCTGGTAAAGGGCCTGTTAAAGGGATTTCAGGAGTCCGGCTATGAGGTAGGCGGCTTTGACGCTTACATCACCAGCAATGTTATCAGCTCTGCAGGAGTAAGCTCTTCCGCATCCTTTGAGATGCTGCTGTGTTCCATGCTGAACCGTTTCTTCAATGACGGACGCATGGATACCGTTGCTTACGCCCACATCGGAAAGTATGCTGAGAACGTGTACTGGGATAAAGCTTCCGGCCTGTTAGACCAGATGGCCTGTGCGGTAGGCGGTCTCATTACGATTGATTTTCTGGAGCCGGCTGCCCCGAAGGTAGAGCAGATCGACTTTGATTTTGCGTCTCAGAATCACAGCCTCATCATCGTGCAGACCGGAAAAGGCCATGCAGACCTGAGTGCGGATTATTCTTCTGTTCCGAATGAGATGAAGAAGGTGGCCCGGTTCTTTGGCAAGGAGGTCTGCGCGGAGGTGACAGAGCAGCAGGTGATTGATAACATTCAGGAAATCCGTGCCTTTGCAGGAGACCGTTCTGTAATGCGTGCCCTTCACTTCTTTGAGGAGAATAAGCGGGTCGAGGCTGAGGTGGCAGCTTTAAAAGAGGGACGCTTCGCCGATTTCCTGGCCAATATCACGGCATCCGGAAACTCTTCCTGGAAGTGGCTGCAGAACTGCTATACTACGGCCAGCGTACAGGAACAGGGCATTTCCATTGCTCTGGCCCTTACGGAGCTGTTTATTGCCGAGAAGCAGCGCGGCGCATGCCGCATCCACGGCGGCGGCTTCGCAGGCGTCATCATGGCTATGCTGCCAAATGATATCGTAGACGAGTACATCGACTATATCGAGCATGCCATGGGTGCAGGCAGTGCGTATCGCATGAGCATTCGTCCCTACGGTGCCGTGTGCGTGAATGACATTATCTAAAATCTTTCTTTTTTCGTCAATCTGTGATATGATGGCGGGCGGTAGTGATGCCGCCCGCTTTTCATTATATGAGGGTATCACTCCGGACGGAAAAGAGGATTAAGACAGAATTATGAAGCATTATAAAAAGATTACAGCCCTGATCTACGGGGCTTTACTTTTGATCTGCGTTGGGATTGTGTGGTTCCTTGGGGCGCTGAACCGACAGGGAAATACCGGAGATGGCCGGGAGTCAGCGGCGCAGGAGGGCAGCCAGCAGTCGGGAGAGAATCCGAATGGAGGCAGAACACCGGGAACGGAAAATGGACCGGATGTGGCAGGCAATGGACTGGATGAATCGGAAGAGTCAGAGGAAGAACGCCTGGCCCGCCTGGAGCAGGAACGCCAGGAATGGCTTGCGGAGTACCGCAGGCAGAGGAGATGCCATCGCGGAACGCATGGATCAGATAAAAATAAAGAGGAGGCAGAGAAAACTTACGAGCCCCCGACCCTGATGCTGGCATCGGACCTTCATTATATGAGCAGTACGACCCATGATGATGGGAAAGCATTCTGGAGTATGGTGGAGCACGATGACGGCAAGATTGACCAGTACAGCGAGGAAATGCTGGATACGCTGGTGGAGACAGCCATCGAAAATCATCCGACAGCGCTGGCGCTGACCGGTGACATTACCTTAAACGGGGAGCGGATCAATCATGAGCTGCTGGCGGAAAAGCTGCAGAAAGTGCAGGATGCGGGCATTCAGGTGCTTGTGATTCCCGGAAACCATGATATCCAGAATAAAAATGCTTCTACTTATTTTGGAACGCAGCGGGAAAAGGCAGAGTATCTGGAAACGGGGGAAGATTTTTATGAGATTTATCACCAGTTTGGTTATGACCAGTCTCCAAACCGGGATACGGCGTCTTTAAGCTATGTGTATCCGCTGGATGCAAAGCACTGGCTTCTGATGATGGATTCCTGTATTTATGATGATGGAAACCATGTGGAGGGCCGCATTGGGGAGGCCGCCTTAAAATGGATGGAGACGCATCTGAAGGTGGCGAAGGAGCATGACATCCAGGTGATTGTGCTGGCTCACCACAATCTGCTGCAGGAGAGCCGGTTATTTACAACCCAGTGTGAGATGGAGAACGGACCGGAGGTGACGGCGCTTCTGGAACAGTATCAGGTGCCGCTTTACATCAGCGGACATTTGCATGTGCAGCGGATCCGGGAGCATGTGACCGGACCGGGCCTGGAAGATGAGCAGGAGGGCATTCATGAGATCGTGCTGAGCCCCTATTCGTTTCCGGGCAACCAGTATGGCATGCTGAACTGGGACTTAAATGATACCATGACCTTTGAGACCCGGCATGCAGATGTGGCAGCCTGGGCAAAGGAGCAGGGATCAGAAAATCCGGAACTGTTAAATTTTTCGGAATGGTCCCGCCAGTACGCGAAATCCGTGATTCAGGAACAGGTAAAGCAGACCATCACCATGGTGCCGGATGACTTAAAGGAGAGGATGGCTTCCCTGTATGCGGATCTGTACCTTCCATACTGCCTGGGAGAGGCGGTTCCGTGGAATGACGCGAAGCAGACATCAGCCTACACGCTGTGGCAGAGAGTGGATCCAAAAGGAAAAAAATTTAAGGAAATGCAGAGTATGGCAGAGGACAGCCGTGTGGCCAGACAAAGCTGTATCATACAATAGAAATGCTGTAATTGAGCCAATAAGAATAGTGTTTGTCTTTTACAAAGGAACGAGTTATAGTCTCTCTGGCAGAGGAGAGGGATTATCACTCGTTCTGCTTTTCTTTTGCTTTTAGGGCGAAAATATGAATCAGATTTTGGGGGGAATTATGGCTACACAGCAGATTGAAGATCCAGTCAAACGAAAGATTGCAGAATACGCGCTGATCACCGTGAGTATCTGGATCATGGTCGTGGGAATTTATTTTTTCAAGTTCCCGAATAACTTTTCTTTTGGCGGCGTTACCGGCTTTTCGTCCGTGGTCAGCAGACTGACCGGAATGAATGCCAGTGATTTTACCTTTGCAGTGAATACCGGCCTTCTGGTGCTGGGATTTTTATTCCTGGGAACTGATGTGGGCATCAAAACCGTATATTCCAGTATGCTGATGTCCTTTAGCTTAAGCGCGCTGGACCGTTTTATGCCGATGGCAGGCACCATCACCGACCAGCCGATGCTGGAACTGATCTTTGCGATCTTTCTTCCGGCCATTGGCTCCGCGATCCTGTTTAACATTGGCGCATCCAGCGGTGGTACCGATATCATCGCCATGATCTTAAAAGCCCATTCCAGCATGAACATTGGAACGGCGCTTCTGGTGGTGGATATCACCTCCGTGGTCATGTCGTTCTTCGTATTCGGACCGACTACCGGCTTGTATTCTTCGCTGGGCCTGATGGCAAAATCCCTGGTGATTGATGGTGTTATCGAGAACATTAATCTCTGTAAATGCTTTAATATTATCTGTGATGATCCGGATCCCATCTGCGATTTTATCATTAAGGATCTGAACCGCAGTGCCACTATTTACAAGGCACAGGGCGCCTTTTCCCATCACAGCAAGACCGTTATCATGACCACCATGAAACGCAGCCAGGCTGTACGGCTGCGCAACTATATCAAGAAAGTAGAGCCAACGGCGTTCATTCTGATCTCCAACTCCAGCGAGATCATAGGAAAAGGCTTTTTAAGCAACTAAAAAGATGATACAGGACTGCTGTGAAAGTGGAGAAATCCGCTTCGCCGCAGTCCTTTTTTGCATATGATAATCATGAAGACAACACTGGAGGATGGAAGATGGCAGATAAGCCTTCGCAGCTTCAGTCCGTAATCCGGTTTCAGGAAGCATATATGGAACAGGAAAAAATGCATAAGAGAAAGGTGAGGATCGTACGGAGCATGCTCCTGGTATTATTCCTCGCTCTGTGGGAACTCTGCGCAAGACTGGGTATGATCGATGATTTCATATTCAGTTCGCCATCCAGAGTTCTTTTTTGTTTCTGGAAGATGGTGCGGGACGGGAGTATCTTCGCGCACATTGGCATTACCCTCTTTGAAACAGTCGTCAGTTTCGCGATTGTGACGGCATCCGGGATCTGCGTGGCAGTTCTTTTGTGGGCCAGCCGCAGTGCTTCAGAAATTCTGGAGCCGTATCTGGTGATGCTGAACAGTCTGCCAAAATCGGCTCTGGCGCCCATGCTGATCGTATGGATGGGAAGCCATGTGCATACGATTATCGCTGCGGCGGTTTCCGTGGCGGTGTTTGGTTCGATCCTGACGCTACACACTGGATTTTTGTCCATGGACCCGGATAAAATCCGCCTGATCTACGCGCTGGGCGGCAGCAAAAAGGATGTGCTCACGAAGGTGCTTCTTCCCGGCTCCGTGCCGCTGATCTTAAGCAACATGAAGGTCAATGTGGGACTGTGCCTGGTGGGCGTGATCATCGGAGAGTTTCTGGCGGCGAGACGGGGACTGGGGTATCTCATTATCTATGGGAGTCAGGTTTTTCAGCTGGATTGTGTCGTCCTGTCCATTGTCCTGCTCTGCCTGTTTTCTGCTCTGTTTTACCGGCTGATTGCGGGAAGAGAATGAGCTGGAAAAAATAATTTCATAGAATTTGCAGAGGGATTGTCAGAAAATGCAGAAATTTTCTGGCAGTCCTTTTTGCATGTCTGGTATGGCATGGGGGGTGTTAAAGAGTCTTGCGGCTTCGCCTTATGACTATTCGCCGCTGGGGTTTGCCGGCAATGCAGTGGGGACTTTTTTGTCTCTGGCATTCCGGGAATATACGAGGGCATATGGAATCGTAAACATTTACTGGCTGAGAAAGCGGGGCGGAGTCGTGGAATCCTTGTTTCGTGTGTGTTTCACGCTGCTCTTGGCATTGACGGAGATTCCATTGAACCGGTCCTTTCTGGTGTAGGAAGGAAAATCGCTGTTTTTCTTTCTGGTGTAGCAGGTGTTTCCTGCCATCGCGAACAGCGCAGCGCTTTCCGGTCTGGCATGACGGCATCGGAGATACCGGATATGTGGCAGATGACTTCTTTATGAGAGGAAACAATTACAATACGATCGCGAAGGACGGCTCCATCGAACAGTACCGGGAAAACGCGAAAAATTATAATACCGTGGATTTTAACGCAGAGTTGATGGATGCGGCAGCCATCAAAAAAGATGTAGGCGAATACACGACCGCCAACACCAACGGCAGTAACCAGATCGAGATCACAGTAAATAAGATGTATCCGGGTTACGCACAGGCATTCCGTACGCCTGTCCGCACTGGAAAACGTAGATCCGGAGTGCTGAATAAAGACAACAACGATGCAGACAGCCAGGAGCAGAGCGTGAAGATCACCATGGACCTTGACTGGGATCAGTTTAATGTTGGAAAAGATGCCGGAAATACCAATATTCTGGCAGAGCAGAATCGTTAGAAAAGTAAATAAAAGAAGTATGATCAGGTCCCGCAATATCAACAAGGTGCGGGACCTGATTTTTGCCTGAACAGGAAATAAAGAGCTTCCTTTTCTTTGAATTTGATGTTAGAATAGCAACTGGCATGGTAAAAAAATAAAATTGTGCATAATTACAAAAAAATGTTTACATTTCAAAAACTATATGGTAATATCATATATGTAATCGGTTTCCTAAAATGGAAGCGAAAGAGGACATTATAAATGAATATTAAAGAACTGGCTAAACGTGTAGGAGTTTCTTCTGCAACAGTTTCAAGAGTGCTGAATAACTCTGGATATGTAAAAGAAGAAACACGGAAAAGGGTACTGGAAGCGGTTGAGGAATACAATTATGTTCCCAATGCAATTGCCAGGAACTTAAGCATCAATGATAATCCCAGTATTGGTGTTATCATTCCAGATATCGAAAACGAGTTCTTTTTTAAGGCCATCAGTGGAATCAGTGAGATTGCAGACACTTATCGCTATAATATCGTATATTTTGGAACGAATGAGACCTTGAGCAAAGAACACGAGTTTTTGGATGTAGCAATCAGCCAGCGCCTGAAAGGCGTGATTATTGCGCCGGTTTCCCAGCTTGATACTATTACAAAGGACAGCCTGCTTAAACTGGAGAAATCCGGCATTCCAGTTGTTCTGATCGACCGCGATATCCGGGGAGCACGTTTTGACGGCGTGTTTGTGGATAATTTTGGCGGAGCGTATGATGGTGTGGATGTGCTGATCCGGAATGGTCATAGAAAGATTGCAGTGATTGCCGGACCAAGTACTTCCAAACCTGGAAAAGAGCGTCTTCAGGGTTATCGACAGGCTATGGAGGATGCAGGAATCCCAGTACAGGAAGAGTATATCGCGTATGGAGATTTCAAGAGCGAAAAAGCTTATGAGTCGACAAAGTATCTGCTTGGACTGAAAAATCCGCCGACAGCAATCTTTTCATCAAACAACGAATCAACACTTGGCTGCTTAAAGTATCTGACGGAGAGAGGTATGGTGCCTGGACAGGAAATTGCACTTCTCGGGTTCGATGATATTGAAACATTGAAAGTCATTGATTACAAGCTGTCAGTAGTGGAGCGGGATGCAAGAAAACAGGGAATGGAGGCTATGAAGCTTCTCATGGAATGTTTTACGGACAGCAAGAACCGCCAGCGTGGGAAAAGAATCCTGGTTCCATATCAGATTATTCTGCGGGGCTCGGAAAAGAGTGCAAAAGAAATATGTGTATGAAATACACATATTTCTTTTCAATAATATGTAACCGGTTACATATCGGAAATAAAATAACAATAAAAAAGGAGAGAAAATTATGAACTTAAATCGTATGATCGATCACACCATGTTAAAGGCAGACGCATCAAAGGAAACCATTATCCGCTATTGCAATGAGGCGAAGGAACATCAATTTGCATCTGTCTGTGTGAATACCTGTTTTGTTCCGCTGGTTGCCAGTGAGTTAAAGGGAAGCGGAGTAAATACCTGTTGTGTGGTTGGTTTCCCGTTAGGAGCTATGCTGACGACAGCCAAGGCTTTTGAGGCGTCTGAAGCAGTAAAAGCCGGAGCTGATGAAGTGGATATGGTAATCAATATCAGTGCACTGAAAGATAAAGATGATAAATATGTGGAAGATGATATCCGTGCAGTTGTCGAAGCGTCCAAGGGAGCAGTTGTAAAAGTTATTATTGAGAACTGTCTCCTTACTGATGAGGAAAAGGTACGGGCATGCGAATTGTCTGTGAAAGCTGGAGCTGATTTCGTAAAGACCTCCACAGGATTCTCTACCGGTGGAGCTACCATAGAGGATGTGGCACTGATGAAGAAGACCGTTGGTGAGCGTGCGAAGGTGAAAGCAAGCGGAGGCATTCGTACACCGGAAGCGGCAAAAGCCCTGGTAGAAGCAGGTGCGGATCGAATCGGTGCTGGAAATGGAATCGTATTGCTTTAGTAGTCTGGGGGATTGAAAAGGAAAGAAGGAGACAGCTTATGGGGAAGAAAACAGTAGTATTTGGAAGTTTTGTTGTGGATTTGATGGGAAGAACCCCGCATCTTCCGGCTGCAGGAGAAACGGTAAAGGGAACCGTATTTAAAATGGGCCCGGGAGGAAAGGGATTCAATCAGGGCGTAGCTGCTCATAAAGCCGGAGCTGATGTGACCATGGTGACAAAGCTTGGCCGTGATTCCTTTGCTGATATTGCCCTAAATACCATGAAAGATCTTGGCATGAAGCAGGATCGGATCCTGTATTCTGATGATACAGAAACAGGCTGCGCACTGATCATGGTGGATGAAAATACCAGTCAGAACGAGATTGTAGTGATTCTGGGCTCTTGTAATACGATATCTGATGCAGAAGTGGATTCCCTGGAAGATCTGCTTGATGGTTCTGAGTATTTGCTGACCCAGCTTGAAACGAATGTATCTTCTGTTGAGCGCATTGTGGACATTGCCTGCAAAAAAGGTGTTAAAGTCATCTTAAATACCGCACCGATACAGCCAATCAGTGATGAACTTCTCAGCAAGGTAGATCTTATCACACCGAATGAGGTAGAGGCAGAGATTCTGACAGGTGTAAAAGTTGATAGTGAAGAAGCAGCGGATAAAGCAGCTGAGTGGTTCTTTCACAAGGGAGTAAAACGAGTACTGATTACGCTGGGAGGAAGAGGTGTTTATATTAACACCAGAGATAAAAAAGGAATCATTCCGGCTTATAAAGTCAATGCAATTGATACGACAGGTGCTGGAGATGCTTTTAATGGGGGACTTCTGGCGGCACTGGCTGAAGATAAAGATATCTGGGATGCGGCAGATTTTGCGAATGCGCTGGCTGCATTATCTGTTCAGAAAATTGGAACCACACCGTCTATGCCGGTCAGAAGTGAAATTGATGAATTTCTGAATGCACATCAAAAATAAGGGGGAAGAAATTATGCTGAAAACTGGAATTTTACATCCGCAGTTGGCAAGAGTGCTTGCGGAACTGCGTCATAAAGATACACTGGTGATTGGAGATGCTGGGCTTCCGATTCCGAAAGGAGTAGAGCGTATTGATCTTGGATGGAGACCGGGGAATCCAGCTTATCTGGATGTACTTGAGGAAATCTTAAAGTATATTGTAGTAGAAAAGGCAACTTTTGCTGATGAGGCACTCAGTGTAACGCCAGAGTTTCATGAGAAGGCCAAGACACTTCTTCCGGCAGGGCTTCCGGTGGAATACATTCCGCACACAGAATTAAAAGCCAGAAGCGCAGACGCGAAAGCAATCATTCTTACGGGAGAATTTACAGGCTACACCAATGTAATCCTGACTGCAGGCTGCGCTTATTAGTAAGAAACCCAAAGGAGGCGGAAAATGGGGGATCGTGTTGTACTGCGCCTGGAAGATATTGTAAAAACATTTCCGGGTGTAAAGGCTTTGGATGGGGTAAAGCTTGACGTAAAAGAGGGCGAGGTTCATGCTCTTTGTGGAGAGAACGGAGCCGGAAAATCGACACTGATGAAGATTATTGCAGGCGCGCAGGGGTATACATCTGGTCGCATGTACATCAATGACCAGGAAGTGGTATTTCATTCAACCAAGGAAGCAGAAAAAATGGGGATTGCCATGATCTATCAGGAATTTAATATGGTTCCCGAACTTTCTGTGGCAGAGAATATGTACCTTGGCAGACTGCCGAAAACACAGTTTGGGGCAGTTGACTGGAAGAAACTTTATCAGGATGCGGATGAAGTGCTGAAAAAACTTGGCTTAAAATTTAACTGCCGCAGTAAAGTAAAGAATCTGTCGGTAGCGGAATCACAGATGACAGAGATTGCAAAATGCTTAACGATTGGCGCAAAGGTTATTATTATGGATGAGCCGACTGCAGCTCTGACGGATGAAGAAATTCAGATATTGTTCCGGATCATTACAGAATTGAAGGAAAAAGGAATTTCTATTTTGTATATATCACACCGCATGGATGAAATTTTCCAGATCTCAGATCGCCTGACGGTATTCCGAGATGGAAAATATATTGCGACAAAAGCAATTGGAGAAACCGATTATGACGATGTGGTTTCCATGATGGTAGGCCGGAGCGTGACGAATCTTTATCCGAAACGCAATTATGAAAAACAGGATGTGGCGTTAGAACTGCGCAATGTAACAGGAAAAGGTGTCCATGGTGTTAACTTGAAGTTACACAGAGGAGAAATCCTTGGTGTGGCAGGACTTCTTGGTTCAGGAACGATTGAACTTTCCAAGATCGTATATGGTGCGCTTCCAATGACTGAGGGAGAGGTTATTATCAATGGAGAGAAACAAGACTGTTCCTCACCACGAAAAGCTTTAAAAGCAGGTATCGGATTTGTATCCGATGACCGAAAACAGGAGGGGTTGGTCCTGATCCGGAATATCCGGGAAAATATTTCTATGTCATCCCTGGATAAAATCAGCAATGGTCTGTATCTGAATAAGGCAAAAGAAACGGAAAATATCAATACACAGGTAAGTCGTCTGAATATCAAGATCAGCAGTCCGGCACAGCTTGCCGGAAAACTGAGTGGTGGAAACCAGCAGAAGGTTGTATTTGCGAAGGTCTTGGAAGCAGACCCTTCCATATTAATTCTGGACGAGCCTACCCGTGGTGTTGATGTAGGTGCAAAGGCAGAGATTTATCAGATCATGGATGAACTGACAAAACAGGGGAAGAGCATTATTCTGATCTCGACGGATCTGCCCGAGGTTATCGGCATGAGTGACCGAGTGGTGATCATGCGTGAAGGATATACCGTTCTGGAAATTGATAAGTCAGAGATGAATCAGGAAAAAATATTAGCCTATGCGTCAGGAGGAGTCAGTGAAAATGAATAAGAAAAAATTAATCAACCAGATTAATATCTACCGCTCCGTGTTGATCCTTCTTGTGATCTGTGTGTTTGCAACGATTTTGTCCCCAAGTTTTTTAAGCGTGACAAATCTGTTCAATGTATTTAAGCAGATCACGGTAGCCGGCATTGTTGGATGTGGTATGACATTTGTAATTTTAACCGGTGGTATTGACCTTTCCGTTGGTTCCATTCTGGGATTGTCCGGTGTGCTGGCCTCTGGTGTGCTGGCATCAACCGGTAATACGGCTGCAGCAGTAGCTGTATCCCTGGTGGTCGGCGTTGCTTGCGGCGCAGTGAACGGATTCTTCGTATCCGTTTGTGGTATCCCGCCATTTATTTCCACCCTTGGCATGATGACCTTGCTTCGCGGTGTAATTCTTGTATACACAAAAGGTTCTCCGATTCCGATCAAGTCAGATGCCTATAAATTCTTTGGTAAAGGCAGTATTGCAGGCATTCCGGTACCGGTCATCATCCTTATTATTGTATTTTTGCTGGCACATTATATCCTCACTCAGACTTCTTACGGACGCAGTGTATATGCAGTGGGCGGTAACCGCGAGGCGGCACGTCTTTCTGGTATCCGGGTAAAGACCAGTGAGTTCCTGGTATATACCTTAAATGGTTTGATGTGTGGTATGGCCGGTCTAATCCTGACAGCGCGCCTTGGTTCTGCACAGTCCACAAGCGGAACTGGCATTGAGATGGATGCCATTGCAGCGGTCATTCTTGGAGGTACCAGCTTAAGCGGCGGCGTTGGATTCGTCCTTCCGACGGTAGTTGGTGCAATGATTATGGGTATTATCGATAATATCCTGACGCTTATGAACGTAAATCCACATGCAACAAACATTGTAAAGGGCGCAGTAATTTTGATTGCAGTACTGGTAGACAAGAAAGTAAAAGACTTGTCTGCAAAAGCTGAATAAAAAGTAAAAAAATATCCCTGCGGGGAAAAGAAAAAGGAGAGTGTATTTATGAGAAAAAGAATGGGAGCAGTTTTTATGGCAATGGCAATGGTTTGTGCAGGTGTAACCGCATGCAGTTCAGGAACCAGCGCACCGGCAGAGACAAAGGTAGAGAGCAAAGCTGAAGAAAAAGCTGACGAGAGCAAGGAAGAATCAAAGGCTGAGGAAGGCGGAAAGAAGAAAGACGGTTATGTAATTGGACTTGCAATGAATACTCAGACAAACCCGTTCTTCGTAGATGTAAAAGACGGTGTTCAGAAAGCGGCAGACGAACATGGCATTGAACTTTATATTACCGATGCACAGGATGATCCGACCATTCAGATGAAGGATGTGGAGAACCTTATTACAAAAAATCCGGATGCGATTATCATTGATACCTGTGATTCGGATGCAATTGTTTCTTCTATTGAGGCATGTAATGAGGCTGGTATCCCGGTATTTACCATGGATCGTGAAGCAAATGGCGGCGATGTCATTTCTCACATCGGTTATGATGCAATTAAATCTGGTAAACTGGCAGGTCAGTTTTTGGTAGATTCCCTTGGTGGAAAAGGAAAGATCGTTGAACTGCAGGGTATTATGGGAACCAATGTTGCACAGCAGCGTTCCGAAGGTTTTAATTCCGTAATTGCAGAACACCCAGATATGGAAATTGTGGCATGTCAGGTTGCAGATTTTGATCGTGCAAAAGCAATGAGCGTTATGGAGAATATTCTGCAGGCAAATCCAGAAATTGACGGATTATATGCAGCAAACGATGAGATGTTATTAGGCGCACTGGAAGCTATGGATGCTGCTGGCAGAACTGCAGAGATTGTTAAGGTTGGTTGTGATGCAATCGATGATACTCTGGATGCAATCAAAGATAAACGTGTGGAAGCAACCATCGCAGAGCCACCATTCTTCCTTGGCAAGGCAATCTTGAACACAGCTTATGATTACCTTGAAGGCAAAGATGTTGAGGCACACGTTGTTCTGGATAACCAGCTCGTTACTCAGGATAATGTTGACAGTCTGGTAACAAAAGAGTAATCAGATACATTAGAACTCCCAACAGAATAAAGTATCAGATCTGAATGGAGCATAGGGCTGCTGGACTTTGGACCGGCAGCCCTGCTACGTTATGAGATTTTACCTTGTCCCGTTTTGGACCATGTGGTATCATAAAAAGTGCTGAAGTAACTGTGAAGATATTGAGCAGTTGCGTACTTGAAAAAGAATGGAGATACATGCAATGCAGACACTGAACCAGGATATCAGATCCGGTGAATTCAAGCAGATTTATTTGTTATACGGAGAAGAAGCGTTCTTAAAGAACAGCTACAAGAACCGATTAAAAGAGGCTATCATCGGAGACGACACCATGAACTTCGCCCGCTTCGAGGGCAAGGGCCTGGATGTAGACGAGCTGATCCGCCTGGCAGACACTATGCCGTTTTTCGCGGAGCGCCGCCTGATCCTCATTGAAGACAGCGGCTTTTTTAAGACAGCTTCGGATGCTCTGGCGCAGTATCTGCCATCCATGCCGGACACGACCATTCTGCTGTTTGTGGAAACGGAAGTGGATAAGCGCAACCGCCTTTACAAGAAGGTAAAGGACATGGGCTATGCCGCTGAATTAAACCGTCAGGACAGTGCGCAGCTTGCCAGATGGGCAGGCGGCATTCTTGCAAGAGAGCAGAAAAAGATTACGAACCACACCATGGACCTGTTTTTAAGCATGACCGGTGATGACATGGAAAATATCCGCATGGAGCTGGAAAAGGTCATCAGCTATACCCTGGGGCGGGATGTGATCACCGATGAAGATGTGATGACCGTCTGCACCGTACAGGTAACCAACCGCATTTTCGATATGGTTGCGGCTATCGTGAACCGCCAGACCCGGAAGGCCATGGATCTCTATGAAGACCTTCTCACCTTAAAGGAACCGCCCATGCGTATCCTGTTCCTGATCGCAAGGCAGTTTAACCAGCTTTTGCAGGTGAAGGAACTGATGGCAAAGGGCATGGACAAGGGAACCATTGCTTCGAAATTAAAAATGCAGCCCTTTGTGGTAGGAAAGACTATGCCCCAGGCAAGACAGTTCAGCCGGGAGCAGATCCTTTCCTATGTGAATTCCTGTGTGGAGACAGAGGAAGCGGTGAAGAGCGGACGGCTGCAGGACCGGCTGGCGGTGGAGTTACTGATCACGAAAGAATATGGTTGATTTTTTTCTCCTTTGCCTATACCATTATATTCATGCGGCAATATCAAAAACACAATTATGCTGTCGAACGAGGGCGAAACAAGTCGCACGAATCTGTTTGCCCTGGTGCTAAGTTTGCGTTAAAATAAAGACAGCATCGAAAGGAGAAAACTTATGAACGGAGCAGACATCCGTTTTGTGCATCTTGGAATTACGATTGAGCATCTGAAAAGCAGTATTTCAGTATTCGGATTCCGGATTGCGTTTTATGGAATCATCATCGGAATCGGAATGCTGGCGGGCATCTGGATTGCCCAGTCAGATGCAAAGCGGAGAGGGCAGGATCCGGAACTTTATCTGGATTTTGCATTGTACGCAATCATATGTTCCATTGTCGGTGCAAGAATTTATTATGTGATTTTTGAGTGGGATTATTATAAGGAAAATCTGCTTCAGATTTTTAACCTGCGCGCCGGCGGGCTTGCCATTTATGGCGGTGTGATCGCGGGAGCCATCACGATGATCGTTTATACCCGTGTAAAAAAAGTATCCTTTTTCTCTATGGCGGATACAGGCGTGCTGGGACTGGTTACGGGGCAGATCATCGGCCGGTGGGGAAATTTCTTTAACTGCGAGGCGTTTGGAGGATACACGGACAGTCTGCTTGCCATGCGCATCAAGCGCTCTTTGGTAAATGATAACATGCTGAATGCGGATGTCCTGAGTCATAAGATTGTGGAAAATGGAGTGGAGTTTATTCAGGTGCATCCGACGTTCCTTTACGAATCCTGCTGGAATCTGTGTCTTCTGATCTTTATGCTCTGGTTCCGCAAGTATAAAAAGTACGATGGTCAGATGTTCTGGATCTATCTGTTTGGTTATGGGACAGGCCGTTTCTGGATCGAGAACCTGCGCACGGATCAGCTGATTTTGTTTGGAACCGGGCTTGCGGTTTCCCAGGCACTGTCGCTGGTACTTATTCTTGTGGCAGCTGGAAACCTGATATGGCGGGGACGAAAGCATAGGCAGGCTGCGTAACAGCCGGAACACAGTACAGATCAAATCATGGTAAATGCCGTAAAACATGTCGCATATCATTGTGAGGCGGAGGCAGAATGTGTGAACAGGAATAAGCCGTTTCACTTTACACCTGGAAGGAGAACACGCAGGCATGGAAATTTCCAAGGAGGAGCTGGTCGCTTGCATAGAGAAGGCCAGAAGAAAACTGGAGGGCAGTATCGAAGATGGGGAGGAATACTGCTATGTTTATGAAAAAAGTGTGGAGCTTGACCGTCTGATCGAGATTTACATTGCCATGGGATACTGACAAAGACCTTAACAGAAGTTTAACAACCCTGGAAAGAGGGATATCCACAAAAGCTGTGTGGATGTCCTTCTTTTTTTGAGGATTTTCCTTGATTTACCAGTCTTTTTTGTGAAAAAAACCTTGCTATTTTCTTACGCATGTACTAAACTTATGGTACAAGTGGTGGAAAGTGGCACAAAGTGGTTTAAAATGGCGCAAGAGTGGTTGCGGTACACGGGTATGAAACAACAGGGCAACAGGTGATTGATTATGTTCATGGGCGAATACAATCATACAGTGGACGCGAAGGGAAGGCTGATTGTCCCTTCCAAATTCAGGGAACAGCTTGGAGACGAATTCGTAGTAACGAAAGGGCTCGATGGCTGTTTATTCGTTTATGAAAATACCGAGTGGAAAGCTCTGGAAGAAAAACTGAACGCTCTGCCTCTTACCAACGCGAACGCGCGAAAGTTTTCCCGCTTTTTCCTTGCGGGCGCTACCACCTGTGAAGTAGATAAACAGGGACGGATTTTGCTTCCGGCCGTTTTAAGGGAATTTGCCAGGATCGATAAAGACGCAGTATTAGTCGGTGTAGGAAGCCGGATTGAGATCTGGAGCAGAGATAACTGGAATCAGTCGAATACCTACGACGATATGGAAGAAATTGCAGAAAACATGGAGGGTCTTGGAATTTAAAATGGCATTTGAGCATAAATCAGTATTACTATATGAAACGGTTGACAGTCTGAATATCAAACCGGACGGCATTTATGTAGATGGAACCCTCGGCGGAGGCGGACATGCCTATGAGGTATGTAGCCGTCTTGGGAAACACGGACGCCTGATCGGCATCGACCAGGACGCGGATGCCATCGCGGCGGCCACAAAACGCCTGGAGCCGTTTGCGGACAAAGTTACCGTAGTCCGGAGTAATTATGAAAACATTGCTTCCGTGCTTCATGACCTTGGCATTGAGAAGGTAGACGGCATCTATCTGGACCTGGGGGTTTCTTCCTATCAGCTGGATACAGCGTCAAGAGGCTTTACTTACCGGGAAGACGCGCCGCTTGATATGCGTATGGACCAGCGAAATACCCAGACTGCGGCAGACATCGTCAACACCTACAGCGAGACGGAGCTTTACCACATCATTCGTGACTATGGGGAAGACCGCTTCGCAAAGAATATCGCAAAGCACATTGTGCAGAGACGCCAGGAAAAGCCTTACGAGACAACCGGAGAGCTCATTGAGACGATCAAGGCAGCGATTCCGGCGAAGATCCGGGCTACGGGCGGTCATCCGGCCAAGCGTACATTCCAGGCCATCCGCATTGAGTTAAACCATGAACTGGATGTATTGAACCGATCCATCGACACCATGATCGATCTTTTAAATCCGGGCGGACGGTTAAGCATCATCACCTTCCATTCCCTGGAGGACCGGATCGTAAAAAAACGTTTCAGGGATAACGAAAACCCATGTATCTGCCCGCCGGAATTTCCGGTATGCATGTGCGGCAGAAAGAGCAAGGGTACGGTCATTACAAGAAAACCGATCGTGCCTGGGGAAGAAGAACTCGAATACAATAAGCGCTCGAAGAGCTCCAAGCTTCGGGTATTTGAAAGAGCATAGAGAAAAACAAAAGAACAGAATACAAAGCTGCGCAAGAGAAAAAAGGAGGAATGAGTATGGCTTCGCACAGAGCAGCAGGGAGACAGAGCTATGTGTACGGAACTGTCGCCAGAGATATGGCAGCAGAGAGGGAACGCACAAGAGAACGGAGAGTGGTGCAGTACCGCCAGAATATGAGCCATACTGTCAGAAGAAATCAGGAAAAGGCACTTCAGATGGATCTGCCCTATGTGCTCATGCTGACGCTGGCAGCAGTCTGCGCGCTTTATATCTGCGTGGGCTATCTGCATGTGCAGTCCTCCATGACTGCAAAGATTCATAGCATTGAGGGTCTGGAACAGCAGTTGGAGCAGCTTTGTTCCGAGAATGACGCGCTGCAGACCCGCATTAATACCGACATGGATCTGGATCACATCTACAAGGTAGCTACAGAGGAGCTCGGCATGGTATATGCCAACCGTAATCAGGTGTTATTATATGATAAAACGGAAAGTGAGTATGTAAGACAGTATGAGGACATCCCAAAACACTAATCAGGATTCAAGGATGGGGGACAAACGAAGATCCGGCGCGCGCCGGATCTTCACGAAGTATATGCAGGAAAAGCTGGCGGTCACAGTCATTGTGATTACGCTGGCTTTGTTTGCGTTAATCTATGTGTTATATCACATCATCACCACAAAACAGGACAGCTACAACCAGATCGTGCTGTCCCAGCAGCAGTATGACAGCCGTGTGCTTCCGTACCGGCGTGGCGATATTGTGGACCGCAACGGTACTTATCTGGCCACGACAGAGAAGGTTTACAACCTGATCATTGATTCAAAGCAGATCATGTCGGCGGAGGATGATTATCTGGATGCTACCGTTACCGCGCTGGTGACGATATTCGGGTATGATGAGAATGAGATGCGAAATCTCATCCGCGATAACTCCACGAAAGCATATCTGCGCTATGCAAAGCAGCTTTCCTATGACCAGAAAGAGGCCTTTGAACAGTACCAGGCTGATACCAACAAGGCCAACGCCAAGGCAGATTCCAAGGCCCGGGTCAAGGGGGTCTGGTTTGAGGATGAGTTTAAGCGTATTTATCCGTACAATTCCCTGGCCTGCAACGTAATTGGCTTTGCTACCAGTGACGGTGGAACCGGAAACGGCGGTATTGAGCAGTCCTACAACGATTCTCTGGTGGGTACCAATGGACGGGAATATGGTTACTTAAATGATGATTCCAACCTGGAGCGTGTGATCAAGCCGGCCGAGAACGGCAATACGGTGGTATCTACCATTGATGTGAATATCCAGAACGCAGTAGAAAAGCGCATCAACGAGTGGATGGCCGATCCGGGCTCCGAGCATATTGGCGTTGTGGTCATGAACCCGAATAATGGTGAAGTTCTGGCGATGGCCAACAACAGCATGTTTGATCTGAACAATCCGAGAAGCGCGGCGGACAGCTTCAGTGAAGAAGAATTGCGGGAGATGGGCTTAAAGGAGGCTATGCAGACCTACAACCGCCAGCATAAAAAAACAGACGGCAGCACCATCACCATCGACCAGGTGCCGGAACATTATTCCGCAGATGAGATCCGCTCCTACGGACTTCAGGTGGCCTGGAACCAGAAGTGGCGAAATTACGATATCAGTGATACCTACGAGCCTGGTTCTCCATCTAAGATCTTTACGGTAGCGGCAGCTCTGGAAGAGGGAGTGATTTCTCCGAATGACACCTTTTACTGCGATGGTTACCAGGAGGTGGCCGGTCATCAGATTAAGTGTACGGCATTCCGGAAGGGCGGACATGGCATGCTGACGGTGGCAGAAGCCCTGATGGTTTCCTGCAACGATGCCCTGATGCAGATTGCGGCAAAGATGGGTGCCACCACCTTTACCCGTTACATGAATGCCTTCGGCTTTGGCCAGAAGACCGGTATTGACCTGCCGGGCGAGGCAGATGCCAAGGGCCTGGTGCGCAGCGCCAGTGAGATGAACTCCGCGGACCTGGCAACCAACTCCTTCGGACAGAACTATAACTGTTCCATGATCCAGATGGCAGCGGCCTACGGTTCGGTCATCAATGGCGGCTCTTACTATGAGCCACATGTGGTAAAACAGATCTTAAACGATCAGGGATCTGTGGTGAAAGAGGTTAAGCCGAAGCTGGTTCGCGAGACCGTTTCTGAGTCTACCAGTAGCTTTATCAAGGACGCGCTGTTCCGTACGGTTTCCGAGGGAACCGGTAAGGCAGCTGCGGTAGAAGGCTATGAAATTGCTGGAAAAACGGGTACTGCAGAGAAGATTCCGCGTTCCGCGAAGAACTATCTGCTGTCCTTCTGTGGTTTTGCTCCGGCCTACGACCCGCAGGTGCTGGTGTATGTTACGGTTGATACTCCGCATGTGGAGGACCAGCCGCACAGTATCTATGCCAGCAGCGTATTCTCCAAGATCATGGGAGACATTCTTCCGTATCTGAATGTGTTCCCGTCGGTAGACTTTGAGCAGCAGCAGAGTGAGGCAGCCGCACAGCTTCCGGAGGCGGAGGGCATCACGGATAACAGCAGCGTGACTCCGGAGACCGAGGCAGAGCCGAAGGTATACGAGACCGAAGAATACATTGAGCCGGGCGCGGATTCTGATCTGCCGGAGGATGTACCGGAGAGCACGGAAACGGATGAAACCGGGAAAAACGGAACGGATGCCGGAGGTAGCTATGTTCCTCCGGCCCAGACGGTTCCGGAAACTTCTGCTTCGGAGAGCAGCCAGGAAAGCAGTGAAGCAGAAAGTGAAAGCAGCACGGAAGCAGAAAAACAGACGGAAAGCGCGGGAGAATCCACTTCCCAGGCGGAGCGCGAGACCATGAGCGCAACCTCATCCGCAGGGGAATAATGCTTCCGGATGCTTCATACAATAGAATAATGACTGTTTTAAGGGAGCCGGTATGGAATATGGAAATCGGAGCGCGTTTCTGACCCACCACCGGAGAAGGATAGCCGTTCTGTTTGGTCTGCTGTGTTTGGGCATGGTGGGACTGACAGGGCGGCTTGTGTTTCTTATGATGTACCGGGCAGATCATTACAGTGAGATGGCACAGGATCTGCATCAGCGGGAACGCGCCATCAAGGCAGCCAGAGGACGGATCCTGGACGCAAACGGCACGGTGATCGCGGCAAACCGCACAGTCTGTACCATTTCCGTGATCCACAATCAGGTAACGGATTCGGACACGGTCATTCACAGTCTGTGTGAAAACCTGGGGATGGAGGAGGCCGGAGTCCGGAAAAAAGTGGAAAAACGAAGCTCCCGTGAGATTATACGCACCAATGTGGACAAGGAAACCGGGGACCGTATCCGGGAACTGCATCTGGCCGGAGTGAAGGTCGATGAGGATTACAAGCGGTATTACCCGTTTGACAGTCTGGCTTCCAAAGTGCTCGGCTTTACCGGCGGTGATAATCAGGGAATCATTGGACTGGAGGTTGCGTACGAAGCTGTTTTAAAAGGAAAGAACGGCATCATTCTCACGATGGCGGACGCGGCAGGAGTAGAACTGGAAAATGCCTTTGAAGAGCGGATTGAGCCGGTGGCAGGTGCAGATCTCTATCTGAGCCTGGATGTGAACATCCAGCGCTATGCAGAGCAGGCGGCACGAACTGTTATGGAACGAAAGGGCGCAAAACGGGTATCGGTGATTGTTATGGATCCGCAGAATGGGGAAATTATGGCAATGGTCAATGTGCCAGAATTTAATCTCAATGATCCGTTCACATTAAATACGGAAGAGGATACAGCACTGCTTTCCGTAAAGGAAAAGCAGGAGCGGCTGAACCAGATGTGGAGGAATCCGGCCATCAATGATACCTACGAGCCGGGGTCTACCTTTAAGATCATTACCGCGGCGGCAGGACTGGAGGCGGGAGTGGTATCTTTGACGGATCAGTTTTCCTGCCCGGGCTTCCGGGTGGTGGAGGACCGCAAAATCCGCTGTCACAAAGTAGGAGGACATGGAGGGGAGACTTTTTTGCAGGGAGCCATGAATTCCTGCAATCCGGTATTTATTGATGTGGGCCAGCGCCTTGGCATTGACCGGTACTGCCAGTATTTTGATCAGTTTGGCCTGCGGGAAAAAACGGGCATCGACCTGCCGGGAGAGGCAGGAACCATCATGCACAAAAAGGAAAATATGGGGCTTGTGGAACTGGCTACCGTTTCCTTTGGCCAGTCTTTTCAGATCACGCCTATCCAGCTGATTACCACTGCGGCTTCAATTGTGAATGGCGGAACACGGATCACGCCCCATTTCGGAGTAAAGGCTGTGGCGGCAGACGGAAGCTTCATCCACCGCTTTTCTTACCCGAAAGGAAAACGGATCCTCTCGGAAGAGACCAGTAAAACCATGCGATACGTGCTGGAACAGGTCGTGGCAGAGGGAAGCGGAAAGAAAGCGGCAGTGGCGGGATTTCGCATCGGAGGAAAGACGGCCACTTCGGAAAAACTACCCAGGAGCCTGAAAAAATACATCTCCTCCTTCGTTGGCTTTGCTCCGGCAGACGATCCCCAGGTGATTGCGTTGATCACCATTGATGAGCCCCAGGGAATCTACTATGGAGGCACCATTGCGGCGCCGGTGATCGCGGATATTTTTCAGAATATCCTGCCCTATCTGGGAATACGGCAGGAGCCTGTCACGGAGAAGAACGAAAGGTGACCGGCTTCTAAAAGTTTACCTGAAACAACCTTGCAAAGAAAATAGAAAAGACGTATACTTAACAATATGTCAAAAATACATAAGGAATCTAGGAGAGTATTATGATTAACGAAACTATCCTTGCGATCATCATCGCATTTGCAGTCAGCGCGATCCTCTGTCCGATCGTGATCCCGTTTCTGCATAAGCTGAAATTTGGACAGCAGGTCCGCGAAGACGGCCCACAGGCACATTTAAAAAAGCAGGGAACTCCTACTATGGGCGGCCTGGTATTCTTAACTGCCGTGGTCATTACGTCCCTGTTATATATTCGTGATTATCCGCGCATCATTCCGGTGCTGTTTATGACGGTTGGCTTTGGCGTGATCGGATTTCTGGATGACTACATCAAGATTGTGATGAAGCGTTCTGAGGGCTTAAACCCGGTGCAGAAGCTGATCGGTCAGTTTATCATTACCGGCATTTTTGTTTATTATCTGGTGTGCTCCGACGAGGTGGGAACCTCCATGCTGGTTCCGTTTACCGGTGGATTTGAGCACGGAATCTATCTGGATCTTGGCTTTTTATTCATCCCGTTTGTGTTCTTTGTTGTGCTCGGAACTGACAACGGCGTGAACTTCACCGACGGACTGGACGGCCTGTGCACCAGCGTGACCATTCTGGTGGCAACCTTTTTAACCATCATTTCCATTGGCGAGAATAGCGGCATCAGTCCGATCACCGGAGCAGTGGTGGGTAGTCTGCTTGGCTTTTTACTGTTTAATGTTTATCCGGCAAAGGTATTTATGGGAGACACCGGTTCCCTTGCGCTGGGCGGCTTTGTCGCTTCCAGCGCATTCATGATGCAGATCCCGTTATTCATCCCCATCATCGGGCTGATCTACCTGGTGGAGGTGCTTTCGGTCATCATGCAGGTGTCTTACTTTAAGGCAACCCACGGAAAGCGTATTTTCCGCATGGCGCCGATCCACCATCATTTTGAACTGGGCGGATGGTCTGAGACCCGCGTAGTCGCAGTTTTTTCCATCGTGACCGCGCTGCTCTGTCTGGTGGCGTACTTAGGATTATAATCGGAAGGACAGGAGGTATATGAGATGAGTCAGAAAGTATTAGTGGCAGGTACCGGCAAAAGCGGTATCGCAGCAGCAAAGCTTCTTCTTGCCATGGGCGGCGAGGTCGTGCTTTACGACGGCAACGACAAGCTGGACCCGGAAAAGATCAAAGAAAATTTTGAGGAAGACGCAAAGGTTACCATTGTTCTGGGAGAACTGACGAGACCGGATCTTTTAGGCGTGGAGCTTTCCATCATCAGCCCGGGCATTCCGTTAGATGCTCCGTTCGTGCCGGTTCTGGATGAGGCCAAGATTCCGATCTGGAGTGAGATCCAGCTGGCTTACCATGTGGCAAAGGGCAAACTCATCGCCATTACCGGAACTAACGGAAAGACCACGACCACGGCCCTGACCGGCGCTATCATGAAGACATTTTTTGATGAAGTGTTCGTGGTAGGAAATATCGGCATTCCCTACACCGATGTGGCACTGGATACCACAGACAAGTCCGTAACCGTGGCTGAGGTTTCCAGCTTCCAGCTTGAGACCATCATGGATTTCCATCCGGACGTCAGCGCTATCTTAAATATCACGCCGGATCATTTAAACCGTCACGGCACCATGGAGAATTACATTGAGGTGAAGGAGCGCGTGGCAGTGAACCAGACAGAGGATGACTGCATCGTGCTGAATTATGACGATAAGGTACTGCGGGAGTTTGGTGAGAAGAAGGATCTGAAACCGAAGGTAATCTTCTTCTCCAGCACCCAGACCTTAAAAGAAGGCATGTATTTAGACGGCGACATGATGCTCTACGCTCATGACGGCAAAAAGGAAGAGGTCTTAAACGTAAAGACGGATATGCAGCTTCTCGGCAAACACAACTATGAGAACGTGATGGCAGCGGTAGCCATGAGCATCCGCATGGGTGTGCCGATGGATCTGATCCGCAAAGCCGTAAAAGAGTTCAAGGCTGTAGAGCACCGCATTGAGTTCGTGCTGGAGCGCTCCGGTGTCCGCTATTACAACGATTCCAAGGGAACCAATCCGGACGCGGCGATCCAGGCCATCCGCGCAATGCCGGGACCGACTGTCCTCATTGCAGGCGGCTACGACAAGCACAGCGAGTATGACGAGTGGATTGAGGCGTTCGGTGATAAGGTAAAATATCTGGTGCTGATCGGCCAGACCCGAGACAAGATCGCGGAGTGCGCGAGAAGCCATGGGTTTACTGATATCATGTATGCGGAGGATATGGCAGAGGCAGTGCGTGTCTGCGCGGCTTATGCCAACGCGGGAGACAATGTTCTTCTCTCTCCGGCCTGCGCAAGCTGGGGCATGTTCGATAACTACGAGCAGCGCGGCGAGATTTTCAAGGAATGTGTAAGAAACCTGTAGGAGGAGTGATATGGCAAAGAAGAACCGGCCGAAACGGTTTTATGATTACAGCCTGCTGTTCTGTATCATATTTCTGTCGGTGTTTGGACTGGTCATGATCTACAGTGCCAGCTCCTACACAGCACAGTTAAAATATAACAATGCCGGTTATTTCATGATGCGTCAGCTTAAGATCGGGGCTGGCGGACTGGTTCTGGCCCTGATTATTTCCAAACTGGATTATCACTGGTACGCAAAGTTTTCCATGTTTGCCTACCTTTTGTCTTATGTGCTGATGATTGCGGTTACCCTGGTCGGTAAGAAGGTAAACGGTAAAAAGCGCTGGTTGGGCATCGGCTCTTTAAGCTTCCAGCCGACGGAGTTCGTAAAGATCGCGCTGATCATCTTTCTGGCAGTGCTGATTACCCGCATGGGGGCAAGTGTAAATACCTGGAAGAATATGGTCCGGGTCATGGGCTTTGCGCTCCCGATTGCCGGTATTGTAGCGGCAAATAACTTAAGCTCCGGTATCATCATTGCGGGAATTGCTTTTGTGATGCTGTTTGTGGCCTGCAAAAAGCAGTGGCCGTTTTACGCCTGCGGCGGCCTGGCGCTCCTGACGGTAGTTACAGCTGGTCCCCTGGCAATTTTTCTCGAGAAGATCAAGCTGTTAAAGCCGTATCAGTTAAGCCGTATCCATGTATGGCTTTCTCCGGAAAGCTACCCGATGGATGGTGGCTACCAGGTGCTTCAGGGACTTTACGCCATCGGCTCCGGCGGCCTTTTTGGCAAGGGACTGGGCGAGAGTATCCAGAAGATGGGCTTTGTGCCTGAGGCGCAGAACGATATGATCTTTTCTATCATCTGCGAGGAACTGGGATTGTTTGGAGCGGTCTCCGTCATTCTCATTTTCCTGTTTATGATCTACCGTTTCATGCTGATTGCTAACAACGCGCCGGATCTTCTGGGAGCGCTGATCGTGGTGGGCGTTATGGCACATATTGCGATCCAGGTAATCTTAAACATCGCGGTAGTAACCAACACGATCCCGAATACCGGAATTACGCTTCCCTTCATCAGTTACGGAGGTACGTCGGTACTCTTTCTGATGATGGAGATGGGCATGGTGCTTGGGGTTTCCAACCAGATCCGGCTGGAGCGGTAAAGGTTATCGCCACCCGCGCGAAAAATGTGATTCCGGACGGAAAATCCTGAACCGATGGTTCTGAAGGTACATAAGATAAGGAAGAGGGAAGATCGTGTACAGGAGGGATCGCGGATTGTCTGTGCTTCGGATAGAAGGGTTACACAGTCTGGAAGGTAGTATTAAAATACAGGGTTCCAAGAACGGGGTGCTGCCGGTTATGGCAGCATCTCTTCTTCATAACGGAACCACGGTACTGGAGCATATCCCCAAAATACAGGATGTTTTCTGTATGCTGGGGATTTTGAATGCTCTGGGGGCAGAATGCCGGCTGGAGGGAGAGCGCCTGAGTATTTCGGCAGCCTCCCTCTCTGCAGCAGAGATACCGGAGACGCTGGCCGGACAGATGCGGTCATCCGTGATGCTGTTAGGTCCGCTGCTGGCGCGCCTGGGGCGGGTGGAAACCAGTCTGCCTGGCGGCTGCCGCATTGGGAAAAGGCCGGTGGATCTGCATATCCGGGGGCTTACGGAGCTGGGGGCGGTTGTCAGGATTGAGGATAACCGGATCCGGGCGGAAGCTCCACCTGCGGGGCTTTTGGGTGCGGAAATTCATCTGCCCTATCCGAGTGTGGGAGCCACAGAAAATATTTTAATGGCCGCGGCTGGGGCCAGGGGGGAGACTGGACTCGCCGGGGCCGCCTTTGCCGTCCAGCCAGAGAACCGGAAATCGGGATTCTGTGCAGCTTTCTAAAGGCTATGGGGGTTTCGGTGGAGGGAGCCGGAAGCTCCGTGATCCGTGTCCGGGGCACGGGGAGTTTCCGGGATTCCCGCTTCTCCCTTCCAGGGGACCGCATTGTGGCCGGAACATATCTCGGCGCGGTTCTCTGTGCGGGTGGTCATGTCCTTCTGGAGCAAGCTCCGGCAGAGCATATGGGAAAGACACTCTGGACGGCAAAACAGATGGGCGCGCAGCTGGAGCCGGTGGAAGAGGGCATCTGGGTTTCCATGCAGAGACGGCCCGGCCCGGTGGACATCGAGACAGGGCCCTACCCGGAGTTTCCAACGGATATGCAGTCTGTCGTGATGGCGGCAGCGGCTCTTGCGGACGGAACATCCTGCATCCGGGAGAATGTATTTGAAAACCGTTTTTGCGTGGCAAAAGAATTGCAGAAACTTGGGGCACATATTATAATAGAAGATAAATTTGCGCAGGTGAATGGCGTGAAGGCTTTGAAGGGTGCCAGCGTGATGGCAGAGGATCTGCGTGGCGGCGCGGCACTGGCAGCAGCGTGTCTTGCGGCAGAAGGAACAAGCTTCCTTGGCGGTTATGAACACATCCGCCGTGGCTACGAGGATATCTGCCGGGATCTGGCCGGAGCAGGAGCCCGCATCGAACTGCTTTCGCAGGCGGAGAATATCTTTTCAGACGATAGGAGAAAAGAAACAGATGGAATATGGACCAGGCAAGAAAAAAATGGCGATCCTTCTGGCAGCGTTATTTCTGTTGCTTGTGATCATAGCGGGCGTGTGCTCCATCCGGATCCGGGAGATCACGGTTACGGGAAATGAAAAATATACAGATGAACAGGTAGTAGATCTGGTGTTTCCGGACAACGCGAGCCGCAGTACGGCGCTCTGTTACCTGCGCGAACATTTCGGAAAGCATGAGAAAATTCCATTCGTGGAGGATTACAAGCTGGTGATCAAGAGCCTGAACCGGGCGGAGATCATTGTCTACGAGAAGAGCGTGGTGGGTTATGTGTCCTATATGAGCAGCTATATGTACTTTGACAAGGACGGTATCATCGTGGAAAGCTCCAGTCAGAAGCTTCACGGCATTCCGTGGATTACGGGCCTGAAATTCGGTCATATCGTCCTTTACCAGAAGCTCCCGGTGGAGAGTGAGCGGGTTTTTGAGGAAATCTTAAACCTGACCCAGATCCTGTCCATCTATGACCTGAGTGTGGACAAGATCCAGTACAACACTCTGGGTGAGGCCACGCTCTACATGGGGGAGATTGAGGTGATCCTGGGCAGCAATGAAGGTCTCAACGGCAAAATCGCGGAGCTTGGGGACATGCTCCCGCAGCTGGAAGGAAAGAGCGGAATCCTGTATCTGGATAATTACGATGAGACCAGGACTAACCCCATGTATACCTTTAAGCCAAAGGGCTAGTTTTTCGGCTTTTTTGCGAAAAAAACGGTTGATATTTTTTGAGAAATCACCTATAGTATTTACTAGACTAGTTTTTGATATAATGTTACAAAAATGTTACAAAAGGCCAATGAAAGAAGTTAAGGAGGAATCAGTCTTGTTAGAGATTAAGATAAATGAAGCGGAAAACTCCGCAAAGATCATTGTGATCGGTGTCGGCGGTGCCGGCAACAATGCAGTAAACCGCATGGTAGATGAGAATATCGCGGGTGTGGAGTTCATCGGCATCAACACAGATAAACAGGCACTGCAGTTCTGTAAGGCACCGACCGCCATGCAGATCGGTGAGAAGCTGACCAAAGGATTAGGAGCAGGCGCAAAGCCGGAGGTTGGCCAGAAGGCAGCAGAGGAGAGCTCTGAGGAGATCGCACAGGCTATCAAGGGCGCAGACATGGTATTTGTTACCTGTGGCATGGGCGGTGGTACCGGTACCGGTGCAGCTCCGGTCATCGCGAAAATCGCAAAAGACATGGGAATCCTGACTGTTGGTGTTGTAACCAAGCCGTTCCGTTTCGAGGCAAAGGCACGTATGAGCAACGCTCTGTCAGGAATCGAGAACTTAAAGGCAAGCGTTGATACCCTCATCGTGATCCCGAATGACAAACTTCTTGAGATCGTTGACCGCAGAACCACCATGCCGGATGCTTTAAAGAAAGCAGACGAAGTGCTGCAGCAGGCAGTTCAGGGAATCACCGACCTGATCAATGTACCGGGTCTGATCAACCTCGATTTCGCAGATGTTCAGACTGTTATGACCGATAAGGGTATTGCTCATATCGGTATCGGACATGCCAAGGGTGATGACAAGGCTGTTGAGGCTGTTAAGCAGGCAGTAGCGAGCCCGCTGTTAGAGACCACCATCGAGGGCGCTACCCACGTTATCATCAATATTTCCGGTGATATCAGCCTGATCGAGGCAAACGAGGCAGCAAGCTATGTTCAGGAGCTGGCTGGAGATGACGCAAACATCATCTTCGGTGCTATGTATGACGAGAACGCTCAGGACGAGGCTACCATCACCGTAATCGCAACCGGTCTGGACGCTCACGCAAACACTCCGGTGAACAAGGCTATGGCTGAGTTCGGAAACTTTAAGCCGAAAATGCCGTCCAGTTTAAACTTAAACACCCAGAGCCGCACCGCTGCTGCTGAGGCAAGCGCAACTGCACCGAAGGCAGCTCCGCAGCTTCACGCACAGGCTCCGGCTGTAAAAACGCTTCAGACTCAGGCTCCGCAGCAGACTGCTTCTGCGCAGGCCGCAGCACCGAGCCAGGGTTCCTATCGTCCGTTAAACCAGACTCAGATCAATATTCCGGATTTCTTAAAGAATAAGAGATAAGCAAAACGCAGGAATCGACAAAGACAGAAGACCAGATTTGGCCTTCTGTCTTTTTTTGTCGTTCAAAAACGGGAATCCGCTCCATCCGTTTGACAAAATTTTCTCCTCAGAATGATTATAATGATGGACATGAGCAGTGAGAATGGTTATGAGGGCAATGCTCATGACGGCGGGAGGACGCGGGCGCAATGACGGAAACACTGTATCTGGATCTGCTTTTTCTGGTGAATCTGTTTGCGGACCTGTCCTTACTGCTTCTTACCGGACTGGTTTTGCAGATACCTCTGAAGAAACGAAAAGGGAGGCTGCTTCTGGGGGCTGCCGTGGGGGCGGCGGCGGGGTGTGCCCTGGTGTTTTTTCCCAAACTGCCGCTTCCTGTCTGGATCCTTCTGGAACTGGTGGTTCCGGCGGTGCTCATGGCGCGGACTGCTTTTGGACGCTGCAGTCTTTTGGAAATGCTGCGGTGGGTCACGGTGCTGTGGATGACCGCAGCTCTGACCGGCGGCGTGTTTGTGGCACTGGAAACGCCGCCCTGGACCTTTCAGCGGTTCAGCCTGGCGCTTGGCGCGGCCGGGGGAATGCTGTGGGCCGGAACCGTGGTTCTTAAAAATGGAATGACGCTCAGGAACAGTCTCTATGAGGTGACGCTGTATTACCAGGGAAAGCAGAGAACCGTCCGGGCCTTGCGGGATACGGGAAACCAGCTGTATGAGCCCTACGGCCATCAGCCGGTCCACATTCTGGAACAGAGTGTCTGCCGGGAGTTTGGTGAACCGGTTTCGGAAGTCCTGTACGTTCCCTTCTGCTCGGTAGGAAAAGAACATGGAATTCTGGCTGCTGTCCGCATGGACCGGATAGAGGTGTGGCAGCAGGAGCGGCTGGTCCGCGTGCTGGAACGTCCGTGGGTGGCCATCAGCGAGACTCCGTTGTCCGCACGGCACAAATACGAGATGCTTCTGCATGGAGAACTATAATACAGAGACCTGGAGGATGGAAAAGTGATCGTTAAAGTTTCAGTACCAAATCGTTTTCAGTTTAAGGCAGTTCCTTCTTTTACCGCAATGCTGTGGCAGAAGAAGGGGGAAGTTCACTATATTGGCGGTGCGGATATCCTGCCTCCGCCGCTGGAAAGCAAAAAGGAAGCGGAAATGATTTCGCTTCTGGGAACCGAGGGCGAGAAGGAGGCAAGGTCTCTTCTGATTGAACATAATCTGCGCCTGGTGGTGTACATAGCAAAGAAATTTGACAATACGGCTGTGGGGGTGGAGGATCTGATATCCATCGGCACCATCGGTCTGATCAAGGCCATCAATACCTTTAATCCGGAGAAGAATATTAAGCTGGCTACCTATGCTTCCCGCTGCATCGAGAATGAGATCCTTATGTATCTGCGCCGCAGCAGTAAGACGAAGGCAGAGGTGTCCATTGATGAGCCGCTCAATGTGGACTGGGACGGAAATGAACTGCTTTTATCAGATATTCTCGGGACCGATGATGATATCATCTATCGTGGACTGGAGGATGAGACAGAGCGGCAGCTGCTAAAGTCCGCCATTGACCGTTTGAGCCCGCGGGAGAAAACCATTGTGGAATTGCGCTATGGATTAAAAAATGCGGAGGGAGAAGAGATGACGCAGAAGGAAGTGGCAGACCGTCTGGGTATCTCACAATCTTATATTTCCCGTCTGGAGAAGAAAATCATGAAGCGGCTGAAAAAGGAAATCGTCCGTTTTGAGTAATCTGCTGGTCTGGGCAGTAAGAGGGCTTCTGGCACTGTGTCTGCAGATTTGCTGCCCGGCGGCGAGGTTTCAGAAAGAAGAATCCGTGCGGAGAGATCCCGCCTATGCGGTTTATGAGACATACAGGTATGCGTACGAACGGTACGGATACCTGTTTTCGTATGCGGAGGAGACGGGCGGAGAAGGAACGGTGGCGGTGGGAAATCGTTCATGGCAAGGCGAGGACGGGAATGCGGGCGCAGCGGACAGGGAACAGGAGAGTACTGGGGTAGATGGAATGAAAACGGAACAGACTGGCGCGGGGAGCGCGCTTTCTGCGTCGAGTCTTGCGCGTCTCCAGGATTACGACTATCTTATGAAGCAGTATTTCAGCGTGCATGCCTCCACTACGGCGGACCGCGGCCTCATGAAGGTGGAGAAGCTTCTTGGAACTGATGTACGCTTAACGAAGAATCCTGATGTGCCTCAGATCCTCATCTACCACACCCATGCCAGCGAGACCTACGCGGACTACGGCCCGCAGAACCCGGACGCCAGCGTAGCAGGGGCAGGGAGTTATCTGGCAGAGCTTTTAAGGCAGCGGGGCTGGAACGTGATACACGACACCACGGCTTATGACCGGAAAGAGGGAAAGCTGGAGCGAAGCCGGGCCTATACCTACGCGCTGGAGGGCGTGCAGGGAATCCTGCAGGAGCATCCCACCATTGAGGTGATCCTGGATCTGCACCGGGACGGCGTTTCGGATTCCCTGCGGCTGGTACAGGAAATTCAGGGGAAGCCCACGGCAAAGATCATGTTCTTTCAGGGAATGAGCCGTACGCCGGAGGGCGAGATTGCCTATCTGCCAAATCCGTATCTGCAGGAAAACCTGGCCTTCTGCTTTCAGATGCAGCTGGCCTGTGGCCGCTATCCGGGATTTACCAGGAAAATTTACTTAAAAGGCCTGCGCTATAACCTGCATCTGAGGGGCCGTTCCTCTCTGATCGAGGCCGGAGCACAGACCAGCACAAAGGAAGAGGTCTGGAATGCCATGGAATTATTGGCAGAGGCGGCAGATAGCGTCTTGCAAGGAGAATGAAAAAATGATATCATTATAAATTGACAAATTAGACCCTATACGTTATTGGAGGAAATAAATACATGGCATCAATGGACCAAAGCAAGATCCGCAACTTCTGTATCATCGCCCACATTGACCACGGCAAATCTACCCTGGCCGACCGCATCATTGAGATGACCGGTCTTCTGACCAGCCGTGAGATGCAGGCCCAGGTACTGGATAATATGGATCTGGAGCGGGAGCGCGGCATTACCATCAAGTCTCAGGCTGTACGCACCGTCTACCACGCGAAAGATGGAGAAGAGTATATTTTTAACCTGATCGACACCCCGGGACATGTGGACTTTAACTACGAGGTATCCCGAAGCCTGGCAGCCTGTGACGGCGCTATTCTTGTGGTAGACGCAGCCCAGGGCATCGAAGCCCAGACTCTGGCGAATGTGTATCTGGCGCTGGATCATGACCTGGATGTGTTCCCGGTCATCAACAAGATCGACCTGCCAAGCGCAAGACCGGACTGGGTTGCGGATGAGATCGAGGATGTTATCGGTATTGAAGCGCATGACGCGCCGCGCATTTCCGCAAAGACCGGACTGAATGTGGAAGATGTTCTGGAAGCCATTGTCCACAAGGTTCCGGCTCCGGTTGGAGATCCGGAGGCACCGCTGCAGGCCCTGATCTTTGACTCCCTATACGACCCGTACAAGGGCGTGATCGTGTTCTGCCGTATCAAAGAGGGAACCGTGAAGAAGGGAACCCTGATCCGCATGATGGCAACCGGAGCCCAGGAAGAGGTCGTTGAGGTTGGCTACTTCGGCGCAGGCCAGTTTATTCCGTGTGACGAGCTGAGTGCCGGTATGGTTGGTTATATCACCGCCAGCATCAAGAACGTGAAAGATACCCGGGTGGGTGATACCATTACCGACGCAAATCGTCCGTGCGCTGAGCCGCTTCCGGGCTATAAAAAAGTTACTTCCATGGTTTACTGTGGCCTGTACCCGGCGGATGGCGCAAAGTACAACGATCTGCGCGACGCCCTGGAAAAGCTGCAGTTAAACGATGCGTCCCTGTATTTTGAGCCGGAGACTTCCATTGCCCTGGGCTTTGGTTTCCGATGTGGCTTCCTTGGACTTTTGCATCTGGAAATCATTCAGGAACGTCTGGAACGCGAGTACAACCTGGATCTGGTTACCACTGCACCAGGCGTTGTGTACCGTGTTCACAAGAAAAACGGCGAGATGATCGAGCTGACCAACCCGTCTAACCTGCCGGACCCGACTGAGATCGAGTACATGGAGGAGCCGATCGTCAGCGCGGAGATCATGGTGACCACGGAGTTTGTGGGGGCCATTATGACTCTGTGCCAGGAGCGCCGCGGCGTTTACCATGGCATGGAATATATTGAGGAGACGAGAGCACTCTTAAAGTATGACCTTCCGTTAAACGAGATCATCTACGATTTCTTTGACGCGTTAAAATCCCGTTCCAGAGGTTACGCGTCCTTCGACTATGACATGAAGGGCTATGAAACCTCAGAACTGGTGAAGCTTGATATCCTCATCAATAAAGAAGAAGTGGATGCCCTGTCCTTCATCGTGCATGCGGATTCCGCTTACGAGCGCGGTAGAAAGATGTGCGAGAAGCTGAAAGAGGAGATTCCGCGCCATCTGTTTGAGATTCCAATCCAGGCGGCTGTGGGCGGAAAAATCATTGCCCGTGAGACCGTCAAGGCCATGCGTAAGGATGTCCTGGCGAAGTGCTACGGTGGCGATATCTCCCGTAAGAAAAAGCTTCTGGAAAAACAGAAGGAAGGAAAGAAACGAATGCGTCAGGTGGGCAATGTAGAGATCCCGCAGAAGGCATTCATGAGTGTTCTGAAATTAGACGATGAGTAAACGAGAACTGGAACTTTATATTCACATCCCATTCTGCGCCCGCAAGTGCGCCTACTGCGACTTTTTGTCCTTTGCGGCGCCAGAGCGGGTGTACCGGGACTATATGGACAAGCTGCTGGAGGAAATCTGCGGCCAGGGCCCGAATTTTCAGGAGTACCGTGTGTCCACGATCTTTGTGGGCGGCGGTACTCCGTCCATTCTTCCGGCGGATCTGATCATGGAGCTGTTCGCGACGCTGTCTGAGAATTTTGATATCTCCCTGGATGCGGAGATCACTATGGAAGCCAATCCGGGAACCCTGACCATGGAAAAGCTGGAGGTGTACCGCCAGAGTGGCGTAAACCGCTTAAGCATCGGCCTGCAGTCCGCAGATGACAAAGAACTGAAATATCTGGGGCGCATCCATTCTTTCGACTCTTTTCTAAAGAGCTATCAGCGGGCAAGACAGGCAGGCTTTAAAAATATCAATGTGGACCTGATGTCCGCCCTTCCCGGACAGGATGTGTATTCCTGGAAAAATACACTGAAGAAAGTCATGATGCTGAAACCGGAGCATATCTCTGCCTACAGCCTGATTATTGAGGAAGGAACGCCTTTCTATGAGCGGTTTGGGGAGCCGCAGAGAAAATTGGACTGCGGGGCGCAAATGGCTGGAACTCTTCCGGCACCGAAGACAGCGGCCGAGGTGGCGGCCCGGGCGGCGGTCATGACACTGCCGGACCTTCCGGCCGAGGATACGGACCGGGAAATGTATCACCTGACGAAAGAGATGATGTCCGCCCATGGCTATGAGCGTTACGAGATTTCCAATTACGCGAAAAAAGGGTATGAGTGCCGCCATAATATTGGATACTGGACCGGTGTGGAGTACCTGGGGCTTGGCCTTGGCGCATCCTCCTACACCTACGGCTACCGTTACCATAATACGGAAAATCTGCAGGAGTATCTGTCCCTGAACCTGTACGAAGGCGGAGCGGCTGCCCGTGACATTGAGGAGCTTTCTCTGGAAGACAAAATGGAGGAATTCATGTTTGTGGGCCTGCGCATGATGAAGGGCGTGTCAGGAAGTGAATTTCTGGACCGCTTCGGGCAGAATATGTGGAATGTCTACGGGGATGCCTTAAAGAAGCTGGAACAGCAGGGGCTCATTGAAGTCGACGCGCCCATGGTGCGCTTAACAGAGCTTGGAATTGATGTCAGCAACGTGGTTTTAAGCGAATTTCTGCTGGACCGGTAACCTATTTCGATGGTTTTTCTTAAGGATTTGTTTCCTTGTTCTTTCCTGTGTCCTTTGCTATACTATCTATAAAAATAATGGTAAAAAGGATGCGGGAATGCAAGAACAACCCGTTTGGAATGACATCCGGGAGGTGCTGGAATGCTGATACAAAAGAAACTGAATCGGGACGCGGGAAAACTGCGCCTGAGACTGAAACAGGCGTTTAGCCTGCTGTTTGCGTGCCTGATGATTTTACAGACTGGTGTGGTCACGGCCTTTGCCGCTCCGTCGGCATCGGTCATCCGCTCCGATGAGCTGCGGGGCGTATGGATTTCCTATCTGGACTGGGAACGGCTTCCGGCAGATCAGGAATCCTTCAAGCATGAAGTAGATAAAATGCTGGACCGCTGCCTGGAATTGAAGATGAATGCAGTATTTGTGCATGTGCGCCCGGATGCGGATGCCATGTATCCGTCCGCATATTTTCCGTGGTCCCGTTTTGTGACGGGAACCCAGGGACAGAATCCCGGCTACGATCCGTTTGCGATCTTTGTGAAAGCAGCCCACAATAAGGGCCTGCAGATCCATGCCTGGGTTAATCCATACCGCGTGACCGGCTATCATAACACCTGGGATCAGGTTTCCGACCAGAACCCGGCGAAAGAGTGGCTGACGGATGGGAATCCTTCCAATGATCGCTGGGTTTTAAAACAGAATGGCGCTTATTACTTCAACCCGGCCATTCCGCAGGTACGGGAACTTATCATCAACGGTGTGCGGGAAATTGCGCAGAAATATACAGTGGACGGCATTCACTTTGACGATTATTTTTATCCGGAAGTGGACAACAGCAAGGAAAGCCGCTGGTTTGACAAGCCGGAATACGAGGCTTCCGGCAGCAGCTTAAGCATCGCCCAGTGGAGGCGGGAAAATGTCAATGAACTGATCTGCGGTGTCTATAAGGCAGTCAAAGAGGCAAGGCCTTCCGCCCAGTTCGGCATCAGCCCGGAGGGCTATGTGGATCATCTGCGCAGTGATAACCGTCTGTTTACAGACATAGACACCTGGCTGTCTCATGATGGCTATGTGGATTATATTATGCCGCAGATTTACTGGGGCTTTGAGCATCAGCTGTCGAACGGCAGTCCGGCTCCCTTTGCGTTTGAGAATAACTTAAAGACCTGGATCAGCCTGGTAAAGAAGGGCCACGCGAAGCTGTATATAGGCCTGGCAATGTATAAAGCCGGAAGCAGCGCGCGGGACAATACCGGAATTCCGGAATGGAAACGCTACGATGATATCATCAGCCGCCAGGTGGAAGCCGGGCGTGCCAGCGGATCGGTATCCGGCTATTGCTTTTATGAGTACGGCTCCTTCCAGGAGGATGTGTGCCAGAAGGAAGTAAAGAACCTGATGAAGGTATTACGGTAGCAGTGCCGGAATGGATGCGCAGTGCGCAGACAATCATAAATAAAGCGTTTCCGAACGCTCGAATAAAGGAGAACAGAGATGAAAAAGTTAGAGGATTACGTAGTAAGCATTCCGGACTTCCCGGAGCCGGGAATCATTTTCCGCGATGTTACCTCCATTTTGCAGGATGCAGACGGACTGGCACTGGCTATTGACAGCATCCGTGAAATGGTAAAAGATCTGGAATACGATGTGGTTGTAGGACCAGAATCCCGCGGCTTTATCTTCGGTGTGCCGGTTGCCTACGCAGAGCACAAGAGCTTTGTTCCGATCCGCAAGAAGGGCAAGCTGCCAAGAGAGACCATCACTGCAAAGTATGATCTGGAGTATGGCTCCGCTGAGATCGAGATTCACAAGGATGCCATCAAACCGGGCCAGAAAGTAGTAGTCGTGGATGACCTCATTGCCACCGGCGGCACCACCGAGGCCATTGTAGGCCTCATTGAGCAGTTGGGCGGCAAGGTCGTAAAGCTCTGCTTCGTGATGGAGCTTGCAGGCCTCAAAGGACGGGAGCGCCTTGCCGGATACGACGTAGAGTCCGCAATCACCTACGAAGGAAAGTAAAAATTTAAGAATAGTCACGAAAGGTCCGAAGCAGGCCGGGGTGGTATCCCGCTGCGCAAAATATAAGTGCCGTGTTCGGACGATGTGGCTGACAGCCGTTTGCGGATAGTCGGACAAGATGTCCGCCTCCCGAAAACGTCAGTCGCCACATAGCCGGACACGTTGCACTTATATTTATGCTACGCAGGATACCACCCCGTCCTGCTTCTGCTTTCCTGGCTATTCTGCGGTAATAAAAAACCACGCAAGCGCAATGTATTGGTTTAAACCTCTTACGTTTGCTTGCC
>OCAS01000099.1_pt1 | contig 92031 bp, 97 predicted proteins | sample 1550751 | NCBI WGS metagenome assembly OCAS01 (sample SAMEA2580301, study PRJEB22360) | human gut metagenome | biome: human gut; feature: human-associated habitat; material: faeces | place: Denmark | collected 2008/2010
ATCAGATTCATTATAAAATGTCTCGGAAAGTGTCTTAAATTACGATACCATTATACATTCCATTCACTTTGCTCTAAATTATTTTCTTCTTCCTTCAATCGCTGGAATTCTTTAATCAAATACAATTTAAAAACCGGACTGATTGCAGACGCAAATTCAAAGGCAATGTCTTTATGCGCATATGTACCGCCATATTTTCCACGCTTTACATATAGTCCTATAGCATTTGTTTTATTAATCCATTCTGCAACGCTTAATACAAATGTATGTAAACCCGCTTCAGATTTAAAGTGGTCGAATTCGACCACTTTAAAATCAGAATTATAAATCATTTCCCACGTTCCTAAAAATTCTAATGTATTTCTATTTCGCAACCAGTTTTTCACAACATCTGCGCTACGTGATTCTCCTGTCTTAGCTTTTGCAATATCCGTAATACAAATATAATCATCCAGTTCTTGTTTTGATATTGAAATTGGTACATCTTGTACATTAATTATCCGATTCTTCATTCGCTTCTTCCTTTCCTGCAAAATTTTCCATTTTTATCTTATATGCTAATAATCTAAAAACATAATCTGGCATTTTTCTTGTTCCTCTTTCCCATTCCGTTACGGTTCTGTAAGGAATTCCGAAATACTCACAGAATTCTTTTCTATTCATTCCAGTACTTTCGCGTAATTCTTTTATTCTATCTTTTATTTCCATATTCATTCCGTCTCTCCACATACACATTGTGTATATACCATACCATGTTTTTCCTATAAATAAAATGTTTTAATCTGGCAGACTACTTTCCACGCACAGCACACCCGAGGATGTCAAGTCATTGCTACAAACTTTTTGACCTTTTTTCCTTCGATTTTTCCCATAAAACCGTTGTTTTGGGACGGAGGACGTTATATTGTTGTCACAAAATCAGTGGGGAGGATGTAACGTCATTGCTACAAAACATATAGTAGCGGACGTTACATTATTGCTACAAATTCAGGCAAGTGCTTTCCACTCCACCTCCACCCGTCCATCGTCATACACATATATCCCCTTCACATACTTTTCAAGCATCTCCTCTGTCAGTTTCTCATACCCCAGATACTCCATCATCTGCTCCACCGGAATATTCTTCTTCGTCAGGATTTCTTTCTCTCCGTTGATCAGTTCTTCCAGTTCCTTCTTTCGTCTTTGCAGACGCTCTCTTTCTTCCTCTAGCTGCTTCTTTTCACTCAAGAACTCCTCCCGGCTCATCTGTCTTTCATGGTACTTCTCATAGTTCTGTTGGTTCTGAGCCTTGATTTGCTCCTGTCGTCTTCCGCAGTCAGCACTTTCAGCCTTGTATGCTGTAATGTTATCTTCATGCTGTTTTCTCATAGATTGCTGCATCTGTTCCTGGCTGATATTCTGGTGTAAGTATGCCTTTATTTCTGCCAGCACCATATGCTCCAGCATTTTATCATCGGCTTTTCCGGCAAAGCACCCGGTATCTTCTTTTCCTTGGCTGTATGCACAGCTATACAGGATATGACCATGTACCTGGTTGCTTCCGGTCAGACTTCTTCTACAATTTCCACATTTTACATAACTGCTTAACAAAGTAGTTTCCTTGTTGAATTTGCTTTTTCTGGTATGCCTGATCTGCAGGGACTGTGCTTTTTCAAAGGTTTCTTTTGATACAATTGGTTCATGGTGATCTTCCAATACCTTCCATTCACTTCGTGGCACAGGAACTTCTTTTCCTGTGCCGGGATCTGGAATTTTGGTTTTTCCATAGACCATACAACCAATATAGTTCTTATCATTCAGAATCTTTCGTACCATATCACTTGTCCATTGCAAGCCTCTCGAAGATGCTTTCTTACTGTCTGATTTCTGTCTCCTGCTCATAGACTGCAATGGTGTAAGAACGCCTTCTTCATTAAATAACCTGCAAATATCCAGTTTTGAGTACCGCTGATTCGTCAGTTCAAATACTCTGCGGATAATCGCCGCTTCTTCTTCCACAATCAACAGATCTTTTTTGTTCTCTGGATTTATCCGGTAGCCATAAGGGGCAGAACCACAGCAATACTCCCCATTACTTCTTTTTGCACTGACTGCCGATTTCACCTTAACGGACTGATCTTTCACGTAAAAATCTGCGATCAACCCTTTAAACTGCACTTCAATATCAGAACTTTTCCCTTTATAATCCTTGGAATCATAATGGTCAGAAACAGAAATAAACCTTATTCCCAAAAATGGGAAAATCTGCTCCAGATACGTTCCCATTTCAATATAGTCTCTGGAAAAACGGGAAAAATCTTTTACAACAATACATTGCACCTGCTCATTTCTTGCCAATTCCAGAACCTGTTGTATTCCCGGTCGTTCCATACTGGAACCGGAATAGCCATCATCATAAAACTCCTGAAAAGGCAGTTCAGCCAGCTCTGGAATATGAGAAATATAATCTTTCACCAGTTTTCTCTGGTTGATGATACTGTTACTTTCTCCGTCAGAGCCATCCTCTAACGAAAGACGATAATATCCGATCAGCATTTTCTGATTACTCATGTTCTATCGCCCCCTTAAATCGAAAATTGATTTCCAGTCTGCCATCACCATACAAGTACATACTTTCAATCAGTGCTTCCGCAAGCTCCGCATTGATTCTTGTTGTCCCTTCCAGATCCAGAAGACTTCGTAAAAATCTGGTTTCTTCCTTTTGCTGTTTCTGCAATCTTCGGATCATTTGTTCCAGTGTCTCTTTTCTTTCTTCACAGAACATTTTCCAGTTGTTACGCTCCTCACGCATTTCCATATAATTTTCTTTGGAAAGTTTTTCATCCTTATATTGCATAAATGCCTGAGCAAGTTTTTCAGAGCGTTGTTCCACCTCTGCGTCCAGCTTTTTAATTTCATTCTGAATTTCCAGAATCTTAGCTGAAAATATATCATTACTCATTGCCGACATATCTTTTTTCTTAAATCCTGCTAATTGCATTTGTCTGGTCAGTTCTGAGCGAACGATTTTCTGTACCGTATTTTCTGAAATAGATTTATGACTGCATTTTCTTTCATCCCGGTACTGAGCCGCATTGCAAAAGTAAAACACACTGCCTCTTGATCTCCTTGTACACATTTTCCGCTTACAGTCACCGCAATAAAACACATTGTAAAAAGCTCTTTCATCGTCTTCCCATCCTACTCCTGTGCTTCTGGCTTCCTGTGCCGCTTTTAACCGGATCTGTACTTTTTCAAACAGTTCTCTGCTGATAATTGCTTCATGGGCATTGGGAGTAACAATCCACTGACTTTCATCCAACACATCACACCCTTTTTCACCTTTTGCAAACCTGGATTCATATTTTCGCTGTACCAGATCTCCATAATAATTATGCCTGTTCAGTACTGCACGAACAGAGGAATTTCCCCACTGGTGCAGAGTTTCACCTTCCTGCCAGTACACATGATGATAATGATTATAATCAGAAATCCGGTGTACACTATCCTCAAACAATCCATCTATAATCTGCTGAATCTCCTTACCGGAAGCATATTCCTCAAATATTCGTTGCACAATCTTTGCAGATTCCGACTCTTTGACCAGCTTATAGATTCCATTTATCTTCTCACAGCAATATCCATACGGAGCTGTTGCTCCAACATACTCCCCATTTTTCTGTGCTGTTCGCTTTGCTGCCCGTTCCTTTGCGGAAATGTCCTTTGCATAGGCATCATTTACCAGATTCTTGATATTCATGGATAGCTCCTGATTTTTTGCATTTGGTGCGAACGAATCATAATGATCACATACAGAAATAAAACGTACCTTCATAAAAGGCAGTATCTTTTCCAGGTAATTTCCTGTTTCTATATAATTTCTTCCAAATCTTGAAAAATCTTTCACAAGAATACAGTTTACTTTTCCTGCTCTGACATCATCCATCATTCGTTCAAATCCAGCTCTCTCAAAATTAGTTCCGGTTTTTCCCATGTCGGAATAAATATCATATACAACCAGTTCATACTCTTTATCTGTTTCCGCATTGTGCCTGTCAATAAACTCTTTGATCAGCGTCACCTGCGTTTCAATAGATTCTGACTTTCTTTCATCTGTATCTACGGATAATCTGGCATAAATCGCAGCCATATACACTGGAATCTGACAACTTTTCTTTTCTGTCCTTTTCTCATATCTTCTCGCTGTCCTTGCCACTTATCCCACCTCTTTCCTGTACTCAGCCTGATGCTCTGTATAAAATCTTTTTATGACTTTCATTTTTTCAATCACATCCTGATAACGAATCCGGATTTTAATCTGCTTGTTCTCATAAATGTAGATTTTATCTACCGTCAGTGCCAGTAAGGTACGATCCAGCTCTTTGATCTCCAGAGATTTCTTCCAGTCTTCTAACTGAACTTTTGCAGAAACACCACCTTCAAACATCTGCTTTACCAGTTTTTTCTGATGTTCTATCATCTGATCCAGTTCTTCACACTTTTTACCGTAACTTTCCCGGAACTCATCAAACTCCTCTTTGGTAATCATCTCAGATTTCAAATCATCCGCTAGAGATACTTTTATGCTGTAACATTTGTTGTATTCTTCCTGCAATTTTGCGATCTGTGTATCATAACTGATTACCTGGTCGTAGCTAACTTCCATTTGCTGAAGTTCTTCCATGATCATCTCATAATCTACAAAAAGTGCTGTATACATCTGGATTTCTTTCAAGACAATTTTTTTCAGCACTTCCTCCGGTATGCTGTGTCTGGTGCAGTCTCCGCCTTTATTTTTCGTCTGGCAGATATAAAAAGCCTTTTCTTTTCCCTTATATCGGTTCACTCTGCGTATCATCGGTACTCCACAATCTCCGCAGAAGATAAATCCCGCAAAAAAACTGGCACTGTCTGATGTCTTTGACGCCCTGCCATCATATTGAAGCAGTTTTTGTACTACATCAAAGTCACTCTGATTGATGATTGCCGGATGTGTATTTTTTACTCTCACCCATTCTGACTCCGGTTTATCCAGACGTTTCTTCACCTTATAGCTGATTCGTTCCTGCTTTCCCTGAACCATATTGCCGATATACACTTCATTGGTCAGAATCCTTTTAATCTGTACTGCTGACCACTTTGGTGTATCTGTCCCCTGAAATCCGGCATTATAATTTTCGCCGTTTGCAATCTTGTATTCTTTTGGGGATTGTACATGACGCACATTCAGTTTTTCAGCAATCGCACCGAAACTGAATCCCTCTATCTTCCAGGCAAATATTTTTCTTACAATATCTGCAGCATAATCATCAATCACAAGGCAGTTCTTATTTTCCGGATCTTTGCAATAACCATATGGTGCAAATGCCCCGATAAACTCTCCTTTTTCCCGTTTGATTTTCTGGTGGCTGCGTACTTTACCGGAGATGTCCCGGCAATAACTTTCATTTACAAAATTTTTAATCGGAACTACAAATGACTTCTCTGAAAAATCTGCTGTTTTACTATCGAACTGGTCTGTCACAGAAATAAAACGCACATTTAAAGCCGGGTAGGTCTTTTCGATCCATCGCCCGGCTTCTATATATTCTCTTCCGAATCTGGACAAATCTTTTACAATTACACAATTCACTCGTCCAGCTTCTATATCGGTTGTCATTCTCTTGAACTCAGGTCTGTCAAAATTTCCACCTGAATATCCATCATCCACATATATATCAAAGATCTGAATGTCCGGCTGGCTTTTTATAAAACTCCGAAGCAATTCCCTCTGATTTGCAATACTGTTGCTCTCTGTCTTCTCACTTCCGTCATCCATGTCGTCTCTGGACAGTCGAAGATACAGTGCAGCATCGTATATATCTGGTGTGTTCTTTTGCATTTGTTCCATTTTACATCGCTCCTAACTTGCTTAATTCCATCGAATAGAAGTCAGAAACCATGTATCACGTTCATTTTCCCTGACTTCACATTAACATAACATCTGTGTCTTCGCAAGATTTTTTTCGTCTTTCATCTGCTATATCAACTCCGTTCGTTTTCTAAGATAATCACTGAGTGCATCCGTTGCCTCCAGCTCCCCGGTCATTTGCACAACCACCACATAGCCTTCATTCATATGAGCATATGGCTGATCACCGGATTTATCCAGAAATGTTTCCACCTTTTCAGAAATCGTTCTGTCCATATCCGGAGTTAATTCTTCAATATCCTTTAACTGTTCCAGATCAACACTGGAATCTAACACTGACTGATTCACCATAATGCTCACCTCTTCTCCAACATATTCCTGATATAAGTCGTCCTATCACTTCAATTTTCTCAACCAGATCACCCTACCTTTCTTATTGACATTCCTAATGTTTCTTTTATCTTCCTATGACATTGTATATTCTGTTCGGCGTGTTGGCTTCCGTTCGTACAGGCGGTGTCAACGTTACATTTGACCTCTATCAGAACTTTTCTGAATGCTGCCAGCTCCTTCTCGAGCCTACCAGCCGTTGCCGGAGTATCTTCGATTTCCACATACTACTCTCTGGTACATCGGTGGAACTCTGTGTTATCCTTTAATCCTCTAAGGGCACCTATACAGCTCATTCAATTTTCAAGGTGCGGAAAAGCTCTTGAATTCCTATTCAAAACCTTTTTCTACTAATCACACGTGGCAGAGGCGATAAGGTCATATTTTTCATAAAAAATTTGATTTTTTTCATCTCAGCCTTGTCCATTCGCTTTTATGCGAATATTGATTATACTGTCATTATATTTCGCTTTAATGTTAATGTCAAGTTTTTCATTCGCTCAAATGCGAATGTTTCTGTTTACATTTTGAGATTTTGATAGTAAAATGGAATTATCAAATAGAAAGCAGGAAATCTGATATGACGATTGGTGATAAAATAAAAAAAATCCGGACATTCCGGAATATGACACAGGCAGAACTCGGTGCAGCTCTCGGCTGGGGCGATAAAGGTGCAAATCGCCTTGCTCAATACGAAACCAACTACCGGGTTCCCCGTAAAGATCTGGTTACTGAAATGGCTAAAATTCTCGATGTGAACCCAATTGCTCTGTATGAACCAACTATAATGAATGCCGAAGAATTAATGGAAACACTTTTTTGGATTGATGAATTTAATCCCGGTATGATCAAACTATTTCAATTAGAGACTTATCCCGGTGAAAAATGCAATTCCAGTGAAGATACCGCCGTCCGCTATCATGACTCTGACGACTGGCCAGTCCATCCACCTGTTGGCATGTGGTTTAATTATGGGGTTCTCAATGATTTTTTGAAAGAATGGACTCTTAGAAAAGAAGAACTGAAATCTGGCGTGATTACCAGAGATGAATATTTTGAGTGGAAAATCAACTGGCCACAGACCTGTGATGACTGTGGAAAATATGAACCCCAAAAGCATTGGAAAAAATCATAATTTATCTGTACTCACCGTACACTCGAAATAAAAAAGAGATGCCAGTAATATACTGATATCTCTTTTTCTCTACTATAATTTTGTATGATAGAGCATGTCTTCCATGTAGAAGATTAAGCTAGAAAAACTTCCAGCTCTTTTTAATCATTTCTTCCACACAGCGGCTGCATTTGACCTTACCATAAGCTCCTCCACCGGAATCCCTGCCGGACATATATTCTGGCATGATAGTGATTTCCCACATCCTTCAAAATAATGTTTCCTATATTTCTCTGCTATTTGTTCATGGTGTGAAGTATCCTGCTCCTCATTCAGTATCCTGTATGCGTTTACCGGAGCAATGGCACCTGCGAAGTCTTTCCCAAAATCAAAATTCGGACAGACCTCAAGACAACATCCACACATAAGACATCTTGCTGATTGATAGCGTATCTCATGAGTATACTCTGTCATATATGCATCGCTTTCAAGCCACAGGTTGATCTTCTTAAGATTTTCAAAAACAACTGACCTGTCAACGATCAGATCTTTTACTACCGGAAATTTACTCAAAGGTTCCAGTACAATTACTTTTCCCTTTAGAGATTGCAAAAATGTAGAACAGGCAAGTTCTGGCAGACCATTGATTCGCATCGCACATGCCCCGCATTTTTTCACCATACAGCCGCATTCCCATGAAATCGGTTCAGCTTCTTTGCCTGATTTATCAGTAAGTTTCTGTCTTGCATTCAGTTCATTCAGCATAGCTGCAATGGAAAGCTCACCCTCTGCTTCTATTTCAAATTCCTGCCAGAAAGGCTTTGCTTCTTTATTTTCCTGACGCTTTATACGAATGGTATATCTCATTTTTACTGCCGCCTTTCCGGAATTTCTTCAAAATGTATCTGTATCTTTTGTCCATTATAGCTTGCAATGGTTGTTCTTGCAAAATCATCATTTTTCTTCGGATAGTCTTCTCTGTAGTGTGCACCTCTGCTCTCTGTTCTTTCGATGGCACTCATGATTGCAGCCTGTCCCAGCAGTGAAAGTGAGCCTTTTATTTGGCATAGCTTCTCCAGTTCTTCTTCCATGCGTTTCCGATTTCTTACAACTCCAAGTGTATTTAGCATGATTTTATTTATTTTCTTCTTATCAGGCTGGCTGATGGATTCACACAAATCTGCCAGCTCTTGCGTCTCTGTTACCAGCATATCCTTAGCTGTCATTGCATCCTCGCAGGCAGTCTGTGCTGCAATTCTGCCACCATAGATTGCTCCAAGCAAAGAATTACCACCAAGACGATTTGCTCCATGATACTGTGCACAGCACTCTCCGGCAGCATATAGATTTCTGACAGGTGTACGATGCTTCTCGTCCACGTAAATACCACCCATAAAATAATGGATACCCGGCACAACCTGTACCGGCTCTTTTCTGATATCCTTATGAAGATAAATCTGACAATCCGATACCAGCCCCGCAAGTTTCCTGTCTGTCACATCTTTAGGTATCTCTGTCATATCCAGATAAACAGGACTTTCCTTACTTATTTTCCATATTTCTCTTGCAGTGATGTCTCTTGGCATCAGATTGCCAAGTTCCGGATATTTTTCTTCCATAAAATACCATCGGTTTCCATCCCTGTATGTGAAAAGGCGACCACCTTCTCCTCTGGCAGCTTCGCTGATCAGCATTTTCTTTCCGCCAATCTCAACTGTTGTCGGATGATACTGGATCATCTCAAGATTAGCCATAGGAACACCTGCCGAAAACAGGCTGGCACTTACTTCACCGGTATTTGCTAAGGAACCTGTCGTATTTCCAAACAGTCCATGCATACCACCGGAAGCCACGATAACTGCATCCGCATATAGCATTTTTATCTCACCTGTATAGTTATCGCAGACAACACATCCATGACATATGTTCGCTGTCATCAGTAAAGTACGGAAAGAGTGATGTTCAAAACGCTCTATCTGTCCCTGCACTTCTAATCGCCGTACTGCATCTATCATAGCTGTCATGATCTGTTTTCCGGTATCACTCTTTGCAAACGCTGTCCGTTTCTTTTTCTGTCCCCCGAAATTTCTCAGATCCAGTTCATCATAACCACATGTATTAAACTGCACTCCGATGCTGTGAAGCCACTTTACCACTTCCGGTGCCGCCTGTGTCATATTCCAGACTGCGTTTGGATCTGCCAGATTGCATCCGGCTTTTATCGTATCTTCGTAATGTTCCTGTGTACTGTCATCTTCTCCCTTGGTATTAAGTGCGGCGTTGATACCGCCCTCTGCCATAACTGACTGTGCTCTCTCAGAAGGCAGAGAAGAGATTAACTTTACACTGCATCCTTCTTTTACTGCCTGCAAAGCTGCCGACAGACCGGCAAGCCCTGCTCCGACAATAATCATATTCTTTTTCATAATGTATGCCATCCTATATAGTAAATGATAACTGCCCCTGCACTAAACAGCAGCAGAACCGACAATATCAGATAAATGTCTCCTCTTCTCTCCTTATAGCTTATGATTCCAAGCGATACAAGCAGTGGACGGATATTTATAAAAAGATGAATAAAAAGTGCTGCAACCAGTAACAGCTGCGTAATGAGTTTTACTGTTGTAAACGGAAACAAAATATAGATCCCGTCCTGTACTCCGCCAAATAATCCTATATGGAAAAACATCAGAATAAGTATTGCAAGTCCGCTGGCTCTCCTTGCCCAGAATACTGCATTTTGTTTTAAGTAGCTGTTACCTGCATTTTTAGAAATTTTCAAAGTATTTATGGTAAGTATGACTCCAATCACAGTATGTGCTGCAAGAACAGCCACTCCAACCCATGCAAGTATTTTCCCGGCACTGCTTCCAATTCCAAGAAGCATAAAACTTCCCATAAGACCATGCAGCATAAAAATCACGAGCAGTAATACGGAAAGTATTGTATTTATTTTTCTCATTCTTCCGCTCACCTCATTTCTGCACTGTCCAGTATGATATAGTCAGCATTTTCAAGAGCGTCTGTGCTGACCAGATCACTTTCAGAAAGGAATGCTTCATATTTCCCACTGACTGCCCTTGAACGCAGCATTGTACCGCTGTATTGTTTTATCTGCACATCAGCACCTGCATCATTAAGCCTTTCGCATAAGGAATCGGCATATCTTATAAGTGCATAATCTGTTTCCGAAACATAAATATCAAATGATAATTCTGTATCTGTACGAATGCTATCCGTCTTTCCTGTTACAAATGCTTTTAATTGCTCTCTTATATCCTCATCTGACAGTTTATCAAGCAACGGATTCATACAGAAAATATAACTGCCCTCAAGCTGTGCCGAGCTTTGGGCTGCTTTCTTTGCCTTTGGTGTTGCACCTGTAACAGCATCTATAATGGATGGAGGGGAGTGCAGTAATGCACCAAACCCTGCAATCAAAGCAATTACCACCACCAGTAAAATAAGTCTACGCTTCACTGCACTTTTCTCCTTTATTTTTTCAAAATCCTCATGGCATTCAATACTGCTATAATCGTAACACCAACATCACCAAATACAGCTTCCCACATGCCTGCTATGCCTAATGCACCCAGTATAAGGAACACACTCTTGATTCCGAGTGCAATGATAATATTCTGCATAACAATTCTTTTCGTTGCTTTTGCAACATCAATCGCATCCACAAGCTTTGATGGTTCATCTGTCATCAGAACAACATCTGCAGCTTCAATCGCAGCATCTGAACCAAGTCCACCCATCGCAATTCCTACATCGGCTCTTGCAAGAACAGGTGCATCATTGATACCATCTCCTACAAATGCAAGTTTGCTTCCTTTTGTCTTATGCTGATCCAGGTACTCCAGTTTTTCAACTTTCTGATCTGGAAGTAACTGTGCATAATATTCATCCAGTCCGAGCTGCTCTGCCACAGCCTTTCCAATCTTTTCATCATCACCGGTAAGCATAACTGTTTTCTCAACACCGATTTTCTTCAGACTGGCAATCGCATTCTGACTGTCATCTTTCACTTCATCGGCTATTACGATACATCCGGCATATCTGCCATCAACAGCAATATAAACCTTTGTTCCGGCTGACTGGCAGGCTGCATAAGATACTTTCTCAGAATCCATAAGTTTGCTGTTTCCTGCAAGTACTCTTTTACCACCAATCAATACACGAATTCCATGTCCTGATATTTCTTCATAACCGGAAAGAACAGACTGATCAATTGTTTTGCCGAAAGCCTCCTTTATGGATTTTGCTATCGGATGGTTTGAATAGCTTTCTGCCTGTGCAGCATATTCAAGAACCTGCTCTTTTGTAAAGCCGAATTCTACTGTGATATCAACAACCTTAAACACACCTTTTGTCAGGGTTCCAGTTTTATCAAACACGACGACGCTTACCTTATTCAGTGCTTCTAGATAATTGCTTCCCTTTACAAGCACACCTCTCTTTGATGCCGCACCAATTCCACCAAAGAAGGTCAGAGGGATGGAAATAACCAATGCACAAGGGCATGAAACGATTAAGAATACAAAACCTCTGCGAAGCCATTCTGACCATCCACCACCAAGAATGACAGGCGGAATAATAGCAAGAATAGCAGCCATGCCAACAACAATCGGTGTATAATAACGTGCAAATGTTGTGATAAAGTTCTCCGTAGGTGCTTTTCTGGAAGAAGCATTTTCAACCAGATCTATAATCTTTGTAACTGTTGATTCTCCAAAACTCTTTGTAACTTTAATTGTAAGAACACCGCTCTGATTGACACATCCTGACAGTGCTTCTTCTCCCTTACGGATGCTTCTTGGAACAGATTCACCGGTAAGTGCTCTTGTATCAAGCATTGACTCACCCTCTGTAACAATTCCATCCAAAGGAATCTTTTCTCCCGGTTTTACAACAATCAGTTCGCCAATCGAAACAGTTTCCGGTGCTACTACTACCAGTTCGCCATTTCTTCTGACTGTAGCCGAATCCGGTCTGATGTCCATAAGATCAGAAATTGATTTTCTGGAACGCTTTACAGCAAGTGACTGGAAAAACTCACCAACCTGATAAAAGAGCATAACTGCTACAGCTTCTGGATACTCCCCGATTGCAAATGCACCTATTGTAGATAAACTCATCAGGAAATGCTCATCAAAAATCTGTCCTCTGGTAATATTTTTTACTGCCTGCCATACGACATCCCAGCCAAGAATAATATATGCAACAATCAATACACCAAGTTCTACAGGAAGCGATACATGTCCAAATAAGGTCAATCCCATTCCAACCGCATAGATGACTGCACCTGAGATCAGACGTATTGTAAGCTTTTTATCATCACTATATACCGGTGTTTTCTCTTTCTTATCTGGAGCAACAGATGTATCTGCCTTTTGTTCTGATACTTCAACATCCGGTTCATGGCTGTGTACAATCGTAGTAACCATATCCAGCATGGAAGCTGCCTTGTTATGATCCATACTGACAGTAAGTGTCTGCTTCATCAGATTAACCTCAGATAAAGCTACTCCTTCCAGTTCGCCGACTTCCTTTTCAATCTTTGCTGAACAATTGGGACAATCCAGTCCTTTTAACAAATATTTTTTAGTAACATATGAATCCGTTTGCTCTGAAACTTTAACATCTGGCTCATGACTGTGTACAATAGTCGCCACTTCATCCTGTATCTTCCCAGAAGCAGAGGTCTTCACACTTATAGTAAGTGTCTGTTTCATCAGATTGACTACTGATGATGATACATCCTCTAAATCACCGACTTCCTTTTCAATCTTTGCTGAACAGTTTGGACAATCAAGTCCTTTTAAAAGATATGTTTTAGTAGTATACGACTCTTTTTTCTCAGATACTTCAACATCCGGTTCATGGCTGTGTACAATCGTCTCAATCTGCTCAACGATTGAATTGTCGAATGTTTCAGTTTGTATTGTAAGAGTCTGTTTCATCAGATTGACAGATGATGAATTCACATTCTCTAAATCGCCAACTTCTTTTTCAATCTTTGCCGAACAATTGGGACAATCAAGTCCCTTCAGTAAAAATATTCGTTCCATTCTAACCTCCATTGTATATGTTTAGTTGCTCAATCACTCAACTTAAAAGGTAAAAATTTTAATCTCTTAAATGTTCAAAGCCTTTATCAATAATTTCCTTAACATGCTCATCTGCCAAAGAATAATACGCAATCTGAGCTTCCTTACGATATTTTACTAACTTAGCCAGACGTAGTGCCTTAAGCTGGTGCGATACTGCGGATTTCGTAACTCCAAGCAATACTGCCAGATCACAGACGCACATCTCGCTTTGTTCTAATGCATGAAGAATCTGCACCCTGGTACCATCCCCAAATAATTTAAAAAGTGAAGCAAGTTCTATATATTCCTCTTTAGACTGCATCTTCTTTTTTACATCATTTACGATGTCTTCATGGATAACGTCACAATTACAAGTGAATTGAGAATCTGCCATTATCTTCCTCCTTATGCTTTAGTTGAACAACTGCTCAACTAATTATAATATGTTATTTTTTCACTGTCAATAAAATTTAACCTGAATTATTCATTTTTTTATCAATGTATCCTTTTTCCAGAAGTGGTGCCTGATACAGCTTCCGGCAGATGAATACCATATTAGCTTCTTTAAAATATGTAGTTCCATCTGAAAATACAGGTGTCAGACCGGTAGCTTGTATCTTATCCTCATTTTTCCCTGAATGACTCCCAAGATAGCCTAATGTTTTTTATATTCAGCCGGAAAGTGGGATAATGTAAAATATTCTTCCTAATCCATTCGCAGCATATCAGGAACCAGTAAAATCCCGATTACTGTAAACGCAATACCACCTGCACATACCAACACTATTGTCGTTTCAATTCCCTTTCTTACTTTTCTCCTGTCTTTTTAAGCACAGGAAGATTCGGAAATCTCCCTGTGTTTTTCTTAATAATATCCTCGTTCTTCCAGCCAGTCTTTCACGTAACTTCTGATTCAAAAATAAATTTTTTATAAGATAAATTTATTTTTCTTTTTACTCAAATACATTCTTAGAAAAATAGCCCCCATATTTATAAGGAAAATCAAAAAAATCAAATTTAACGATAGATACTCTCGCACCATATTTCCCAGCACTGCACTAAAGGAAATACTAGATATCAAAACCATTTTATAAATATCATCCCATATCTTTCTATACTGCTCAATTCCACCCCATACAAGAATTACACATCCGACAATTCCTGCCATAATCGCAACCATTGAAACTATTCGTTCAAATGTGACTTCTCCTGAAGGATATCCCATATAATCCAGCTGTTCAAACCATATCACATACTCTCTGCACCAATTAACTGGCAACATGATTAGCTGCAATATATCTCTTTGAAATGCTCCATTCTGAATAAGTGAAAAGAAAATGACACAAAGATATCCCCAATCCCAGAAAAACTGCCTTTCTTTCATATCCTCAACTTCTGATTTTGCTTTTCTCCTGGCTCTTTGTATCTCCACATCTGCCCGTTTTCTTACCCTTTCAGTCTGATACTCTGCCTGCCTTGCCTGTTTTTCTGCTTCTTCCTGTTTCCGCTGTGCCTGTTCAAACGCTTCCACCGATGACTGGTTCACCTGTATCTGCAACTTAGAGTTCCGGTCCCGAACGTCTTTTATTTCTTCTTCGAGCTGCTCTTGCTCGCTCCTGCTCATCAATCCGTTTCTGTTCCTCAAGTCGTCGTTGCTCTGCTGTAAGGACTGATTGAGTTTCCGCATTTCGGACAGTTCTACTGTCATCTGCTGAATTTCGGCGTTCGACTTCTGCATTTCTTCTTGCATTTCGTGATTCTCGAAGAACAACTGCTGTTTTTCCATTTTCAACTTGTGTGTCCTTTCCTGAAATTCCTGAATAAACTCGTTCATCTTCTGATTTCTCACCTGCAACTCGTCCCTCTCTGCCGACACTTTCTCCAGCGTTTCTGCCTGCTCCTTCGCAAGCTGCTTCCACTTGTCGGTAGTATCCAGCAAATTCTTCGTCTGATCCGTTTGTTCGTTCTGCTTCGGCTCGTGTCCTTTCGTAATTTCCATTAAATTCATATTCCAATGCCTCCTTACTGATGTCCAGATGAAAGGTTTTAGACAAATTGCTGTCACGCACTTTCTTTCCATCCTGATTCTGGAACGTGATGTGCTTTCTCTTTTCCGTCCAGTTCACACTCCATCCAAACTGTTTCATTTTTTCTATAAACTTTTCTTTGCTGATACAATTTTCCAGTGCTTTTAAGACCGCCATTGCACAGTCAGCCACAAAACTGTCCTTTGCATGTTGTCGGAACAGGTTATATTTATCCTTGTTCCATGCAATGACTTCGCCTTTTTCGATTTCACTGCCGTCAAAGTGTTTTCCTTTTTCTGCAACTGTCAATCCACGTTTTCTGCACATCTGATTAGTAAATTGCTTCATCCGCTCCAGATCTTTTTTCGTAGTATGCAATTTCTTTCCATCCTCATAGCTGACAGAATTCGTCACCAGATGGCAATGAATATGGTCTTTATCCTTATGGACTGCCACTAAGGTTTGAAATCCCTGGAACCATTTTTCTGCAAACTCTTTTCCAAATTCAAATGCCTGCTCTGGTGTAATCTGCTCGTCCTTATGCCAGGAAATAATATTGTGGGCGTACATTCTTCCAGAGTCTTTATTCCATAATTTCTTTTCTTCCAGAAATGTGCGGTACACCAGATCATAATTGATTTCATCGTGGCAATACGGACCAGTTACATAGGCAAGCTGCTCACTGGTCTTGTCCTGACGCAATACATATTCGATACAGTTTCTCATTGCTCCATGAGAATTTGTCCGCTTATTAACTGTCTTATTGACTGCCATATCTTTTCACTCTCCTTCCGGTAGTTGCGGATATTCTGATTGAGATAATGCAAAATATCTTCTCTTGGTATAAATCCACCAGCATTCATTTTCCGTGCAATCTGGTTGATATTCGTAGCAACACCACGAAGCTGGCTGAGCATCTCTGCAAGCATCAGATTCAGCTTTTTCAATTCTTCCACTTCCTCTGCGGATGCAATTTTTAAACCTGCTATTGCATGAATTACAACCGCCTGCTGAGTCTGTCCAGACTCCTTTACTTTATTTTGGAGCAGATCATACTCTGCTTTATTCATTCGTATCGTTACCGTATAATTTCGTTTTCGCATAAATTCTTGACTCCTTTCTTCATTCGTCTTTCCATAAATAGAATCAGCCATAACATTTCTGGCTGGTAAATTAGCAGGGGATATATAAGGGAGTGCAACGCTCCCTTATACAGGTGCAGGACAGCGTCCTAGTCAATCAGTAAGTCTTCCGAAGGAATGTCCGGTGGACATTTCGCAGGATTACTTACGCTATTGACGTGCCGGGGTTCCAAGGGGCAGATGCCCCATGGCAAGTTTAGGAACAGCCCAAAGGCTGGCTCCGGTGCATAGTGGCTTGCCACTTTGCGAAACTTGCCTGTCATCTGCCGCCACAGCAAAGACTTCCTCAATGATTCTTCCTGCAGCATCTTCCAGAATAAAAAGCGGCTGATGATGGTGGTTTTGTGGTGTGGGAAAAGACTGTGGAGGAAATCCGGATTACTCCCCTTTGCAGAGTATTCCAGCTTTCTGGAACAGGCTTTTCACACACCACTCCGGTGCGAAGTACCGGACAATCCTATGCCGTATCCGGCATACCATCCTTTTCTGACATTCTTCTCCGCACTTTCTGCTACATTGCTTCTAATCCACTTTCTTTTTTCTGTTACAAAGCATAAAAATAGCAGTCATAACCATTTTCTAAATTTTCTTCTCAGAAAATGTCATCACTGCTAATCTCTTTTTCTGTTATTTTCTTTTTCCTAAACCGCTCTATACTACCAATCAATATTCCTATGACTGCTACTTTATTTTATCGAAAATATCATAGATCTCGTCCAATAACTTTTCCAGTTTCATAATCCTACGGTGCTGATACCAGATCAATCCCGGAAGTGCCACAGCCAAGATAAATGAAACTATTAAGATTTTTATTGCCTGTCCTCTACTGCTTATTCCCCCATAGCCAAGTCCACATACCAGATTCACGAATAAAATATAAAAATATCCACAGAATAAACTCAGTTCAAAAATCCATATCAAAATTCTCTGTATCTTCTTTTTCATTCTTCTCTGTCCTCCTAAGTTTATAAACTCATTGTAGCGAATTTCTCGCTATATCTCAATAGTGAATATCTCGCTGGTTTATTATTAAGCGTGAGGTGAAAGCATGTATAAAAGAATTCGTGATCTCCGTGAGGATCGTGACCTGACACAGAAAAATATGGGCGAAATCTTAAACTGCAGCCAACGCATTTATAGTAATTACGAGTGTGGCGATGTTGATATTCCCACTCAGATTCTGATCAAGCTGGCAGAATTCCATAATACCAGTGTTGACTATCTGTTGGATCTGACAGATGACAAACGACCATATTCCCGGAAAAGAAATAGTTCTACTTAAAGCAGCCCGATTCAATCTTGCTTATTCGGACTGCTTTATTTTTGCCATTATCTAAAAACTATCCGCAAACGCTAACGCTGCATCCATATCTGCTTCCTGCTCCCAGTCCATTGCATCTTCCGTGTCCTGTTTCTTAGGCTTTTCCTCTAATCTGCCAAATGGTTGGTTTTCTCCCACCGATTCTTTTACAAATGGCGTAATCATTTCAAATAGATTCTTCGCCATAGCCATCGGAACAGATTCTTTCACTCCATCCCGGATAGCTGTCTCTACTCTTTCCAGAAAAGCATCTTCCTTTTCTCTGCTTTCCAGATATGGGTCTTCTTCATTCCGGTACTCTCTGGCAAAATAATCGTTCAACGCTGCCACAACTGCTTTTGTATAGGATTTATATTTCTGTCTGTCCATGGTCTGAAGATATTCCCATGCCTGCCGATCCTGCTCGTCACAAAGATTCAGTCGTATATTGGTGTTGATGATTTTCCGTTCTTTTCTCATACCAGCATCCCTCCGCTTTTCTGAATTTTTCTTACTGTCATAGCTTCATACCCTTTGGCTGTTGCACAGATGTCTCGCACAATCGTCACCCGTTCTTTGTCATATTCTCCGAAGTTCTGAATCATGCAGCCACCGCCACCAACTACATATAAACGCATCAGTTCCGGATTGTATTCCCGTTCTCTCAGCTTATGAAAAATTTCTCTTGTATAATCACTGGCAGCCTTACGAATTACAGTCAGATACTTTTCTCCGATGTCTGCTGTCCCGGTACGGATCACCTGTTCAATCACAAGATCATCTACCACCGTTCCCAATTCTTTCAGCAAACTTTCCCTGACTGCAAGCACACACTGGTGTGTTCCATATTTTTCTGTAAAGCATTTCTTTTCCACCGGACGGGAGTTGTTGATATACATGATGTTCATAGTTCCATTTCCAATATCAGCCAGCATATTGATTCCCTTGAAATCCTGCAAGCGGTAAAAAGCTGCTGCAAATCCCTGTGGATAGATATCCGCTCCTTCAAACTCGACGTGATACTGTTTATTGCGGAACATAAAATCCACTCTCTCGTTTTGAAGCAGATATTTCTGAAAATCCTCTTTCTGCGTAGCCACCCAGGTCAGAGGCAATCCGGCTGCAATGTGAACTTTTGCACTGTTCATTCCTTTTCCCTCCAGTTCTCTTGCAATCGCAGCCAATGTCAGTACATAATAGTCGTCGTCCTGGGTCTTCTCCGCACAGAACTCCTTGTGTTCCTCACCAATCTGGTAATACATGTCATTGTAAACAAGAAGGTTATTCTGGAAGATTGGCTCCTTTTCGTATCTGGCTACACCGGAAGGGAAACATCTGGTTGCCGTTTTCATGTTGCCATAGCCGTGATCAATCCCGATCACCATAATTTTCTCGTTTTTGTTGGTTTTCATCATTCTCATAATCATATACCTCGTTCTTTCTTTTTATTTTACCCAGGGCAAACAGGGCATTTTTGTGAGCATCTAACAGCTTTTTCATTTTTTGCGTCCTGCTCTGATCTCATCTCCTTTTGCCCTTTTTGCCCCAAATGCCCCAAAATGCAATCTATATATTCAGTTTTATCTGTTCGGAAGGCTTATCAAAAGGACTCTTTTCCCCTGCTTCCAGAGGATGGAAATCTTCTTCCCTGATAGCAATATCCAGATAACAATATTCGCCGTTGTATTTCCTTACCTGATATCCTTTGCCCTCCATGCTTTTGAAAAATCCTGATTTTCCATGTCCCTGGCGGTCATTGTCTTTACAGTATTCCTCATACATGCGGTACACTTCACTACGCTTCATTCGTTTTCCTTCTGCCTGTACCAGTTTTTCATCCAGAAATGCACAGACACTGTCCGATGCCCTTCGCAGTTCCCGGACACATTCTTTGCTGTGTTCGCTTTCGATAAGCTCCCCACGTTCATAGACATCTTTCAGTGCTGTCACTGCCATATGAATTGCATAATCCGCTTCTGCCTTGATCTTTTCTTTTAAGCGTATATCTTTTTCATCTCTTGGAATCATCTGATTCATATCCAAAACAAGGAGCCTCCGGTAAAAAGCATCCGATTTGTCTTCCAAATTCTGTGGCATTTCATTCGTTGAAAAAAGCAGCTTTGCATATGCCTTGTAAAAGACCGCATCTTTTCCCTTTTTCTCATATAAAAGTGTATCTTCACCAACTGCCTTTTTCAGTACATCGGTTGTGTCCATTGCTTTACATGGAATATCCGCACAGGCATTTAACAGCTTTCCATACATCCCGGTAGCATAAAACCGTTTGTTCAAGTCCTGCAATGAAATACTGGATGTATTTTCATTTCCGATTACATGCTGGATCAGTGCAACTGCAACAGATTTTCCGGTACCGCCATTTCCTTTCAACATCAAGAATTTCTGGAACTGGGTATCCGTAGTCATACAATATCCGAAATACTCCCAGAACATCTGCTGTTCCACCTTGTCCGGTATGGAAGAATCCAGATATTTTCTGATATTTGCCCCACCTTCCAGGACTTTTTCCCTGTCCTCTGGATAATATGGGAAGGGAATCTGATTAATCGTCAGATACTTCGGATCATGTTCTATCAGCTCGCCTGACAACACATCATAATAAGCATTTCTGAAATTAATCCAGTGGGCAGGCTGCTTATTCAGTTCATACGAATTCCGGTAAATCTGTGGCTGTGTAATCAAAAGATTATAAACTCTCTGGATGGTGCTGCTGTTAACCCGATCCCGATAAATTAGCTTTTGAATCCGGTATTTGAGCTTTACGCCCTTAGCGTCCTCAATAAAAACGCCATGCTCATAATAATAGGGGATCTCTCCCCTTACAAAGAAGCTCACATTCTCCACGATATAATCCACAATCTCCATGTCCCTCACACCAGTGACCTTCCCTTTTGAATCAAACTTGTGGAAGCGGCTTAATTCCGGATCATTCTTTGTTTCCCGCTCAAACCGCAGGATAAACTGTTCCAGAGCTTTCCCTACTTCTGGCTGATTGTCCAGTTTCCCCAGATATTCTTTTTCTTTAAACAACTGCCATCCGGCTTTTCCATCCAGACCAGCCTCCTTGCAGAATTCCAGAATCCGGTCATTCATCCATTTGGTCGTACAGGCAGCCACATAGTGGTACGCACTCTGACAGGTTCCATGAAACTGAATAGACCGCATATCTTCTATGAAACTGTTTACGCTGAAATAGTATTCATCATCTTCCTGCCCCAGATAAAGTGCCTGATAACCGGACATCACAATGTTCATTGCAATATCCTGATTGTCCACCAAAAAGATATACTTCTTGGAAGTGCCTTCCGGTTCTGTTTCCATATAATGCTTCAGGAACTTCTTATTCATGTTCATCACTTCCTTTCAGAGCAAAAGAAAAAGACGTGAATCACATTTCTATGACTCACGCCTTACCTGCTCACAATATTTAATTTTCTGTAAATTTATCTGTTATCTCCCGTGTTCATCCATCTTATACATAGATCAATTCCTTCAGGATGATTTCTTCTGCAATCGCCCTGTGCCTGTTGGCAGCTCTTACCCATGCCATCTGATCTTTCTCCTTATCCGGCAATGGATCTTTTTCTTCCAACTGTTTCAGAATAATTTCTTCCCGTTCCCTGGCTGCCTTGTCCACTTCCAGCAGATGCTCACCAATACTATCTTGCAGGAGCATTACCTGATACAGCGAATTTCTGTGATTCTTCAAATAGTCTCTGCGTAAAAATCCATATTTGCCAAGTTGTTCTATCTGCTCACCGGATTTATAGGTGAGATTGGGAATCAGATATCCATTCACATTTGTATAAGTCAGTTTCATATTATCATGACCTCTCTTTCGTTTAATTCTTATTTGATTAACTATCCATAACAGAACTGCTGGTTCATGTTACGTCATTGCTACAAAAGGTTCTTTCCATATCATTTTGCGTCCAACCCGGGCAGATTTTCTTCAAAATTATGGAAAAAGTGCTTCGTTTCTGTGTTGGGAAAATGAACGGAAACACTTGATTTTACTGACTTTCTTCCATGTGACCTTATTATAACGTTCTCCCCATACCCCAGCTGATTATTCGGCCACCTTTCATATCCCGGCAGATGTCTTGCCCCTCTTCTCAGATACGCTTTCACCTTCTCCCCATACAGATATGGATCATTCCCTCGAATAATTCCCCACTCCATCAACAATGCCGCACTTCCTGTCACAAACGGCACTGCAAATGAGGTGCCTGAATATTCTCCATAACCGCCTCCCGCCTTGGCTGTCGTTACCCGCACTCCCGGTGCTGCAAGATCGGGCTTTTGCACCCACATCTCTGCATTCTTCTCCAGTGCGCCGCGTCCGGAAAAATCTGCATAGGAAACACTTCTTGCATCGTAAGCTCCCACTGTTACCACTCTGGACGCGGTTGACGGAATGGTAAGTGTATCACTGCTCACAGGGTTTAAAAAAGCTGTGCCCTGATTCAAAACACTCTGACTCGGAAGCCACATCTGATAAATTCCCGTCACAACTTTTCTCGGAGTCAACACAATCTGCCAGACTCCACTGTCAATATAAGAACCCGTTGGGATGAAATCAAAATAAATCTCCTGATTGGTCTGATATGGACTTGGTTTGCCATAGTAAAGCAGGATTTCTGTTCCCCCGATTCGAAATCTCTGCGTTCCGAGCCTTTCGGAAATTGGCCCTACACGAACCCCTGACGGCCCGATCACCGAAATATCCACCTCATCTACATAAGATTTCCAGAGCTGTACATTCAGAGCAGGTTCTCTCTGCTGCACTCCCAACTCTACTCTTTGCTCTTCCCGCTCTTTTAACATGCCGGAAGTATGCCCTGCGGATGTTCCCTCGTTTCCGCTCCCAACACAGATCACACTTTTCCAGTAATTCGACATATCATCCAGATATCGTTCCAACAGAGAAGTTCCTTCATGTGTTCATTATAACTAGGGGAAAATTACTGTAAAAAAATTTGCAGTCTTTACACTGCCTGTTTTTCTACCGGATAAGGCGACTGATACTTAAATACAATATCAATGCTCTTATCTCCATTCACAACAATTTTTTCAATCAATTCTGTCACAATTTCTCTTGTCACTTCGGATAATGTTCCATACTTGATAAATTTCTCTATCCAGTTTTCATAAGATTCTTCTGCCTCTCCAAAGCTGTCTTTCTCTTGTTCTGCCAACTGAATCTTCGCCCTGATATCTTTATCCTGCTTTTCATATTCTGCCTTATAGGAGAGATATTCTTCTTTATCCAGAACACCATCTACATAATTTTCGTAAGTTTTCTTTTTATACTTTTGGACAGCCGCAAGTTCTTTTTGTAACCGTTCAATCTGCTGGTCTGCTTCTGCACATCGTCTCTGCACCTCCTTCTTCCTATCTGCTACTTTTAATATTTCATCCTTATCACTTTCTTTCAGTGCCAGTTCCGCTTGTCTTTGGATTTCATTTTTTACAATAGAATCCAATACTTCTTTTTTAATGAAATGAGAATAACAAACTGTGTTTCCTTTTTTGTGATAGGTACCGCACTCATAACCGTCCCGACAAGTAACCCTCTGGAAATTATATCCGCAATCTCCACAAACAATAATTCCTGCGTATGGATTTACCTTTCTCACTTCGCTATTAAATCCCGGTGTCCGTGTTCTTTTCTTCATAAGTTCCTGTACCTGCTCAAAAGTATCTTTGCTAATAATTGCTTCGTGCATTCCTTCCACAATATACTGCTGTTCCTCTGGAATATATTGATACTTTTCCACTTTATAGGATATCTTTTCTGATTTATGCTGTACCATAGCCCCTGTATAAACTCTGTTTCGCAAAATTACATTGATCGTAGGATATGCCCAGCCCTTTGCACCCGCTTTTTCTAATGCATTGGCATATTTCAATCCCTGCACCTTTCTCTTATACTCTGACGGTGTCAGAATTCCTTCCTGATTCAGTTTCTTTGCAATACCATCCCTGGAATATCCTTCCAAACTCATATAAAAGATTCTCCGTACCACTTTAGCTGCTTCTTCATCTACAAGAAAATGATGCTTATCTGCCGGATCTTTTACATATCCATATGGGGCAAACCCAGACATAAACTGTCCCCGTTTCTTCTGGGCGGTCAATGCACCTCTGATTTTCTTAGATATATCACGACTATACATATCATTAAACAACGTCTTAAACTGTGCCAATTCTTCATTACTGTGATGAACAGAATCCACGCCATCCAAAATTGCAATATAACGCACACCCAAAGATGGAAAAACACGCTCAATATAGTTACTGGTTTCAATATGTTCACGCCCAAGCCGGGAAATATCTTTCGTAATAACGCCTTGAATTTTCCCTTTGTAGATATCCTCCATCATCCGCTGAAATTCCGGTCTATTCGCAAAATAAAGCCCCGAATAACCGTCATCAATATAAATATCTGCGATTTCCAGATCCTCTGATTTAGTCACATACTCACGAATCAGTTTCATCTGATTTTCAATACTCTCACTAACTTTATTCTCTCCATCATCCTTCGACAGACGACAATATACACCCATCTGATACATCATATCACCCCATCTTTCTCAAGTATTCTATCTGGTGAACTCTCTACTGAAGCAAACTTAAAATATATATCTATTTTCTGCTCTGGATATACATAAATTTTATCAACTAACTCCACAAGCGCTTCTCTGGTAAGCTGCTTTACCGTTATTCTTCTGCGATTAAAGTGCTCCAACCATATCTTTGTTTCATTGACCGCCGCCCGCTGCCTTTGCTCTTCATGGTTCAGTTCTGATAATTCTTTTTGATATTTCTGATTCTCTGTTTCATACATCTGTTTTAATTCCAGATATTCCTCTTTGGAAAGTACTTCATCCATAAACTGTTCATATGCTCGTTTCCGGTATTCCAGATTTCTTTCTATTTTTGCCTGCAATTTTGCAATTTTACCATCCAGTTCCGGCTGTTTCTGTCTGATCTGAGTTTCCAGATTCTTCATATCCATCTTCATCTGTTTCAATTGCTGGTTGATTGCAAATACAACCAGTTCATCCAGCTTTTCAAATGTAATATGATTCAGCTCACAGTAATTCTGCCCCTGCTTCTGATGAAAACCACACATATATCCGTCATAGTCTTTATGAGATGCCAGATAACGTTTTCGCATGGCTGTTTTACATTTCCCACAAAAGAGCAGTCCCACATATTTATGTGGTTCATTGTTTTTATCAAAATAGGAAACTCTGCGCCCCTTTCTTATTTGCTGAACCCTATCAAACTCTTCTTTAGAAATGATTGCCTCATGTGCATCCGGCACCAGCTCCATTTCTTCCAGGGGAATTGCCTTTTTGTATTTCAGCTTATAAGACGGTCTTTCATGTTTCCGAATCACAACCGCCCCAGTGTAGACCGGATTCTTTAAAATTCCACTTACAGTAGACGATGTCCACAGACCTTTTCCCGAATCCCATACATAATTGGTTTTTAAAACTTCCTTTTTATATTTTGCGGGACAAGGGATTTCATCTTCATTCAAAGTCCTGCAAATAACCGTACAGCCAAATCCATTTTGATACATTCTGTAAATTCTTCGAACAACCTCGGCTGCATAAGGATCAATTTCCAGATGATTATGAATTGTTTTACTTTTCACATATCCAAAGGGGGGCTGTTTCGGAGTATATTCGCCCATACTTCTTTTGGTCTGAATCGTTGTCTTAATCTTTCTGGATGTATCTCTCAAATACATATCATTCAGCAAAGTTTTTATTTCTAACATTTCATCATAAGTTCCAACGGCTGAATCATAATTATCCAGAATCGAAACAATCCGAATCTGTTTCTCCGGGAAATATTTGCCTAGATAATAGTTGGTATCAATATGTTCTCTTCCAAGTCGAGATACGTCCTTAAAAATCACCATATTGATAACACCAAGCTCAATATCTGCCAGCATCCTCCGAAATTCAGTTCTTTCAAAATTACTTCCAGAAGCCCCATCGTCTACATAAACTTTTTTCTCTGCAATATCTTTATTCTCTGCAATATAATCTCTTGCCATCTGAATCTGAGAGTGAATACTATTGCTGTATTCACCCTCTTTATTTTGCTCTTCAATGGAAATTCGGCAATAAATTCCTGCCTGATACATTCTATCCCTCTTTTCATCGGTCTTGCGTAGTCATTGTCTTTAATTGTCTTTATTTTACAACAAGAACTTAAGAAAATCAACCTGCAATTTTTCGTTCAGTAAGATTCTGAATGCACTGGATCAATGTCTTTTCCCCATTAAAATGCACTCGAATCTGATATCCTGCATGTTCATAGCTTACATTCTCTTTTTGGATTTCTTTTTTTGTATCCAGAACTTCTACAGAATCAAATAACGTATTCATGCTATATGCCTCCTTCAGCATACAGTTCTCTCTACATCCTATGCCGGCAGGATTGTACAAAAGTTCTGTATGAATTGAATTCGGCTTTCGAAAGCCTGATTACATTCTAAAATTATTCTGCACCAATCACATTGAATTGAAATTGACCGCAGATTGAGTTTTTAAGATTCATTTTCTTCCTATACAGTATCAATTCCTATTGTCCGGAACATTTGTTCGTGTTATAATAAAAAGACTTTAAGAATATAAAACACGAAAACCAAAGGAGGGATTTCTGTTGGAACGATGTGATTTTTCTTCTATTAGCACATGCCTAAAAAATCAAATCAGTGAAAGCAATCAGATGAACCAACCTGATTTTTTATACGAATTATTTGAAGATTTTATGAATGATCCGATAAATGAAGATTTTTCTATGGATAATGGTCTAATTTGCCGCTGGATAACCGGACAAGCAAAAATCAGTCCCAAAATAACCTCATATTATGCAAAACCCAGCAATCAGAAAAAACTGGCAACAACCATTCAGCGGAACTTACTTCCCTTAATGGCAGACTGCAACATGGTTATACAGGACATTTACACGTTATTCATACAGGACGATACGATTTCGGATACAAAAAAGCAGGAACTTGTATCTCTATATAAACCTTCTGATTCAAGGCTGTTGTTTTTAGCAAAAGTACTTTCTTTTGGTATGGAACGGCAATTTATTAAACGTGATACAAGAAATCAAAAACTGATTGCAGGAGGTGTTCTATCTCCGATTGTTCTGGATTACATTATGGACAGCGAAGTCCCAAAACCATGCCGTCATTTTCTAGGAAGAGAAGAAGAACTGGATGAACTCCATACTTTGTTTGAAGAGAACCGACATATATTTCTTTATGGAATTGCCGGAATTGGAAAAAGCGAGCTTGCTAAAGCCTATGCAAAGCAATACAGAAAACAGTACACCAATATTCTCTATATGGAATACACCGGTAATCTATATCAAGATATTGTAGACATGGATTTTATTGATGATCCACCAGAAATCAGTGAGCAGGAACGTTTTCAAAGACATAACCGTTTCTTACGCTCTTTGAAATCTGATACACTGCTGATCATAGACAATTTTAATGTCACATCCACACAGGACAGTTGCCTGTCAGTCGTATTAAAATACCGTTGCCGGGTTTTATTTACAACCAGAAGCCAACTGTCTGAATACTGTAGTTTTCAATTAAAAGAACTGAAAGATATACCCACTCTTTTTCAACTGACATCTGTATTTTATTCAGAAGCAGAGGAAAACCGGGCAATCGTAGAAAAAATCATAGAAACTGTACACTACCATACTTTTGCTGTCGAACTGGCAGCCAAACTTCTGGAAAATGGAATTTTAACTCCAGAGCAATTATTGATAAAACTTCAAGAGGAAAAGGCTTCTCTTCATAATGAAGATAAGATTAAAGTAATGAAAGATGGTCAGAGCAAAAAAGCCACCTATTACAACCATATCCATACCCTGTTTTCGTTATACTCCTTATCACGGAAACAGCAGGATATTATGTGCAATATGTGTTTTATGCCTTCATCTGGTATTTCTGCCCGTATATTTTCCAAATGGCTGGAGCTGCCTACTTTAAATGACGTGAATGATCTGATCGAGACAGGTTTTGTACAGTCAAGTCTCCGGCATACTATTTCTCTGCATCCAATGATTCAGGAAATTGCAGTTTCCGAGACCGCACCTTCTGTTACAAGCTGCCACACGTTATTGGATTCTCTGCAAAAAATATGTTTGATGCATGGCATTGAAGTTAGCTATTATAAAAAATTATTTCAAACAGTAGAAAACATCATGCTTTTCATTGAAAAGGACGATATTCCCCAATACCTGTTATTTTTAGAAGATGTTTTTCCATATATGGAGAAGTACCACTATCAAAAGGGTATGAAAAAAATCATCCAGGAACTACAGCATTTTATAAAAGCAAATACTTACGGGACTGCATCTGACCGTGCCTTACTATTGGATTATCAGGCAACTCTGGAACCCAAAACAGAAAAAGCGATAAAATTAGAAAAAGAAGCACTTGCTCAAATAAAAGAAACCACAAAAGAAAATGCCCACCTGGTTTCCAACCTCCATTCCAATCTTGGAGGGCTTTACCGAATCAACGGACAACTTGATCTCGCTAAAAGGCACATGAAAATGGGTATCTCTCTTTTACAACAATACCAGCTTCTTTATACTAATGACAGTATTCCTCAGATTAATAATTATGCTGTCCTCTTAATTGAAATACAAGAACCTGACCTTGCCCTGTCTGCTCTTCAGAAATTAGCACAGATTATCAAAGAATATAATTCAAACCACTGTTTGGATTATGCCCAGGTACAGGAATCCCTTGGAAGTATCTGCCTGATCACTGCAAATATTTCGCAAGCGAAAACCCATTTTAAAAAAGCCTTGAAAATTTATGAGGATATATGGGCAGACGAACCCGAATTGATTGAAGAAAAATATCAAGCAATTCAAGAATTGTATCCACAAGCTGGAATTGCTCTGGCAAAAAGTATTCTTCTCACCAAGCACTAACGGTTCCTACAAACACTTGTAAAATATATTGCCTCAATAATGTAAACGCCTAGTTTTGAGATACACTCCAAGACTAGGCGCTTGTCCATTTCCATTTTTTCTTAGACATGGAGCGTTTACATAAGGATCACTTTTCTTTTTTTGACACTTTTCGCTCCTCCTATCTCAAATTTTTTATAGTCTAGGTATATTGCCTTCATCAATGCCTGAGAACTTGTAAATATGCTCCTCTGCTTGTTCAATCTGCGATACATTACAATCATCTCGTCATCAACCTACTGTTTGATACAATATGTCAAATGCATAGTGGCTCAGTTCTATTAGAAATTTATATCTCTAACTCCGCACCAATTCTAAAATTCCTTTTGAAAGGCGATATACTTTATCAACACTTTCCAGTTCTTTATACTTATGCGTAATAAAAACGATAGTCTTATTTTTTAATTCACTATGTAATAACTCACGTAAAGCTTCATTTGATTCAACATCAAATCCTTCTGTAGCCTCATCCATAAGTAAAATGTCTGCATTTTTCAGCAGAGCCCTAGCTACAGCTATCTTTTGTCTTTCTCCTCCAGAAAGTTTTGCACCATCTTGTCCAATTTTTTGTCCAAATCCATGATCCAATTTTTCAATAAAACCTAAAGCACCACTTTTTCTACATGCTTCAACAACTGCATCTCTTGACGCCTTTCCATCGATATTAACATTCTCCTCTATAGTCCCTTGGAATAGATATGGCCTTTGGCTTATAACCGCAATTCTATTTCTCATATCTTGTATATCCATCAATTCCACAGGAGCTCCATACAATTTTATTATTCCTTTTTGTGGCCGGTAGAATCCCGCCAAAAGGTTCAAAAGTGTTGATTTGCCACTTCCATTTTCTCCTACGATCGCAATTCGTTCCCCTTTTTTTACACATAGTGAAATACCATTTAAAATAGGGTGTCCTGGTTCATAACCAAAGACAAGATTTTTTACTTCAAAAACCATATCCCTATCTTGATAAATTTTCTCAGGTTTCATTTCACATAATTTCATTTCCAATTCTTCCGGTTGTCCCCATAACTCAAAAAGACGTTTTGCCGATGGCTCAATTTGCGCAAAATAATATTTAATGTTTATCAATGCTGAAATTGGATTTACAACATATGCACTATATGTAATAAAAGCAAATGCTCCGCCTATAGTGAATTCTCCTTTTATTATAAAAAGCCCACTTAATATATATAATAACGCATTTACAACCGTGTCTATTACTACAACACTGACAGTACTATATTCATCTAGCATTGCGTTCTTTTTATATGAATCCATCAAATCTTTTTGCAGACCTTCAAATTGAGATTTTTTTACCTGAAACAGATTCCAGAGCTTCATTTCATGAATTCCATTTATACACTCGGCAAACCAACTCATAAACTTTCGTTTATCCTCAATCCACTGTTCAAACACTTCCCGTTTCTTGTTTGCACAATAGGACACTATTATAAATTTCAGTGGAATAATTGCTTCTATCAATATTGCTAATTTCCAGTCTAATAAGGACAGCCCAACTACTCCTCCTATTATTTGGAGAATTGATGATATAGAAAACTGAGTAATCTGATCCACAACAGATGACACATTATCAATATCCATACCAATTGTATTTATAATCTCTGCACTTCCTCTTTCAGCAAAATACTGTATTTTCATCCTATTGATTTTCCAGTAAGTCTTTTTATAGAGAGAATGTGTAAACTGATTATGTACATTTGAAAATAATTTTGTTTGGATTATATTTAACTCTTGCTGGGTTAAAGAAATTATTATTAATATAACAGAAAATAAAAGAATGTATTTCATGTTTTTCTGCAATATACCACAATCTGTTATTTGTCTTATAAGCAGTGGGTGTATAAACGTTATGAATGATGAACCCAAAAGGCAACAGATAATCCCTGGAAAATACTTTTTATATTCACACAACATTTTACAAATTCGATACCATGTTTTCCCATTTTCTCTCATATCCAATTGCCATCCTCACTATTCGTTAAGCAAAATATTGACAAACAAGCTCATATATATCCTCTATATTGTAAGTTATTCCTATTCGATCTTCTGCATACAATTCATACATATTATTTTTACGCACAATATACATATCTATATCTGATGCCTTACTACTTTCAAATATTTCTTCCTCTTGATTCAAAAGAATAATATCAGGTTCATAAGCTATATATACTGTATAAAGGATATCGTTCAATGACTCATTGGAATCGTCATAATATTCTAAAGGAATTACATTTTCATCTAAAGGATTTTTCTGCAGATTTATTGCGTAATAACCGTTCTGACTAAACATCACTTTTAGCTGTATCATTTCCTCGTAATCTAAATCAATACCGGCAATTACCGGTATCTCTATATTGGTTTTATCCCTTATTACATTTTCTAGTATATCCGGATAATCAGATTTATGCGTTGCTATAGTCATCAAAAAGTCCATAACATCATCAAATCCTGCTGTGGGCTTTCTGTTTAAATATGTAGCAATATGTCCAGTGACAACAGGAGCCGCATAACTATTGGCTTGATTTACGATCCCATTCCACGAAAAATTTGCTATAATAGAATTCTCAATATTATAACCTTTTTGTTCTTGAAACAGAATTTGACCATTTCCCAAAAGACCATAACGATCCTGCCTGACACCAAAAACACCTGGATATGCAGCTGGATAAGTCTTTATATTTCTGTTATGATATGCTGCTACTATAATCGCATCAGCATCAAGTAATCTTTTTATTTGAATCCATAAGGGTTTAATATCAAAATAATTGATTGTTCCAAGACTCATGTGAATTAACTTTATTTTATTTTGAATACACCATTCCAAAGCTTCCAGCAAAACTGTGATCTGTGTTGTTCCTGCAGAGTCAGTCACATTCAAGTCCCATAATTCTATATCACTACATATGCTTGTGATAATTCCGACGCATACAGCGCCATGGAATGATTTATCGTCTTTATACTCACTTGGATCGCATTTAGAAGCCAAAAAAGATTTATGAACAATCCTTTGATTCCTGTTATTTCTCATATGATAAGGTATACCGTTATCAATCAATGCGAGCTTAATCATTTGCACTATTCCTATTCTTACCTGTTATATATCCAAGCCAAATATCGCATATTTATTATTCTCATGATAAACCTTGTAATTCTATGGTCAATAAAAATTCAAGTGTCGCTGAACCCTAATATGCTTCTCCAATCACACTGCCATCATAAGCATTGATCACATAAGAAAGCTCCTGTAGAGAATTTCCACCAATACTTTCCCTGACAGTAAAAATCCATGCTGGAACCAACCATGCGTGTTTCGGCTCCTGATAGGCTGTGGTATAAGTATACTGCAATTTTGCGTTTACCACATCATACTCCAGTGCGGTAGTGTCGTTGGCAGACTGGCCTTTTCCGGAATACCAATAAAAAATCTGATCTGTCAGCTTTGCCTGTATTTTTTCAAAAGGCAGAAGCTTTGTATTTTCCGTCACCGTACAGACTTCTTCCGATATCCCATCCCATTTAAAATATTTAATTCCTTCCTCTGTTATCAGAATAGAGATTGTTTCTACCTGGAACGGAGGCACATAACTATCCACTGTTTCTTCCGCAACCACGCCATCAGGAACTGAAGTAATACCCTCTACACTTTTCGAAAAACAATACAGATATCCCGGTAATCCTCTATCCAGATCTCCCTGCCACAAAGCATCACTACCAAGTCCCAGACCATTGCGCTCTGAACATGCGCCATTCGGGAACCACACGGTACGATCAGAATCTACAAGGCCCATTCCATCGATACCTAAATCCTCTAAAACTTGTTCTGCCTGTTCCTTTCCATCTTCCTCTGTAAAGGTGATCTTGTCCATGCACTTTCGATACGCATCTGCCAGTTCATGAAATTTCTCTGTATAGCCGTTGGTATCCATGCCAAAGCTACTGTAATACTCACTCTGCATTTCCTCAGTTTCTATTGTTTCTTCTTCTATAAAATTAGAACCCTCCATCCAGAGAAAACTACTGTCATTGTCAATTTCCTGATTATACCGCTCTGCTTCTATATATGCCTTCCTGTCCTCGCCCACATCTGCAGTAAAATAATCCTCTGTATCTGTGTTTTCCAATTCAGTACTCATCCAACTCCGTGCCGCTTCCACACCGTGATCCTCTGTTTTTTTTTGAAATTTTATCTCCATCTTTTCCGGTGCAGACGCTTCATCCGGTGCAAGCTCCATCCCCTCTCGGGTTGCGTTTTGAATCCCTGCAATCGATGTAGAATATGCTGATTGCAAGTAACTTCCTTCCTTGCTGGAAATCCTGTCTAACACTTCCTGATACGCATCCTTTGTCACCATCTGTGGCATATATAGTTCCTCACCGTCCGTAAAATAATCAATCAATCCATTCAGTTCTTCCTGCGTTAACTCGTGATTTTGCATCTCTATGACTGGAAGATTGCCAATGCTTTGTTCGCCCAACTTAATATCTGCCTGGATAACCACACGGTCGTTGCTTTTCTTTTCTTCAAATTTCCAATGCGTTGGAACATTTGTCTCTCTCTTTTCTCCTTTTTTAAGAGGTTCACAGACAGCCGCCTCGCTAATCCCATCCACTTTGCTGACTACCGAACTCTCCTCTGGTGTTTCCTGACAGCTGGAAAGAATAATACACAACGCACCTACCATAATTGCTAGAACACTTTTTTTCATTTTTCCTCCATATATCTTATAGAATTGTCGCTTTTTCACGAAACTTCAATTATAAACTCTTTAACTTATAAATACCTTCCTGACACTATTAACGTTTTCGTATATTTTTTAGAAACAGACTACCTTATTTATTTTAATGTATAAGGCAGTCTGTTCTATGTACTAGTAACTATAACTTGTTAGTACATTACGCTATTGTCATTACTAATAACCACTCTTGAAGCATCCGCATTATGCTGAGATAACCAAGTCGCAGCACAATATGAACATGGGCAACCACATCCACAAACGCACCCAAAAGACTCAATCGTGTTCCTGTTTTTCTTCATATTTTTGTTGAGTTTCTTCATACGGTTCTCCTCCTTTCTGTTAAAATAATATCAATATTTCCGCTTCATTGGTGCCAAGAGAAACAGATATATGATATTTCATATTATAATTTCCGGATATAGAATAAACTAATTCAAAATGCTACTTTTCGTATGTGATTTAATTTATCGCATATTGTTTGCAAATTAAACTCATCCACTTTTATATCATCCAGCAATTTTATAATCGGCAAATTATATGTATTCTCTAATTCCATTATCACATATATCCAGCACTCTTCTACTACAGGCAAATCCAATAGATTCTGTTCTGAATTTTCTACTTTTATCATTGTGTATTTCAATATCACATTTTTAATTAGCTCTTCCATCCTATCTCCTCACTTATATTACAAAAATATTATTTGCAAGTTCTTCCAAAATTTTCAAAATTTCTTTTTCAATTTTAGTATCATCAAATATATCAAGGACTTGATATTCAGAATTTTCAGGTATCGCTGGTTTTTCATTCATATCCTCCATGGTATAATACCGTATCTTTTTCCATTCATGATCCGCCTTATAAAATTGTCGTGAAAGAATATATTCTTTCACTGGTGTATTATATTTTCTTAGAACAAAATCGCTTATATTTTTTAATACAGTATAATTCAAATCAGTATACCTATACAAAGCCAAAAAGCCTATATCTACATCCAATGCGTTTGAAATAATCAGAGGTAACTCGCCAAAATAATTTGTTTCATATTTTTCAAATTCCGAAACACCACCAGGGCAACCCACAAGAATCACATCGTACTCCTGTTGTTTTACTTTTGTATGTATCCAATGATTTAAAGCAATAATCTTTTCTGGATAAGACATGAATTTTGAATATAGAAAGCCAGGAAGATTTTCCATTCCTAAAAATCCACCGAGAACGTTAGAGCAAAGTGCCAGTACACGATACCCCTGTTTTTCAATCACCTTTTTAATCTTCACTTGCAATTGGAATTTATCGCAATTTTCGCCCAATCCCATGACTGATATTACCGGAATATCTATTTCTTTTTTATTTGGCGAAACAACTTCATCTGACAATTCACTTTCCTGTAATATACATACTTTATCTCTGTCAATTTGAATCTTATCTAGCAGTGCTAAACCAGCATAAATCTTTTTCCCTGAGTCTAATGCCATTTGCACTCTTTTTTGGTATCCGTCATAACTATATCCCATTGTATTTTCTGAAAAAACAATAGCATCAGCTCGAGTAAGACATTCTTCAAATTCTGTACTACAATATATCGAACTCTTCTTTTGTAATAGTTCAAGCCTACTCCTATCTTCTATATAGCTGGATACCGCAACCACCTGATATAATTTGTTTTCTTTCAATCCCTTGATAAGTATTTCTGTGTCATTATTTAATGGAAACACAACTAATTTTTCCATATGCACTCCTTTATTTTAATACTTGCAAATTTTCATTTCCTTTATATCCAAACTCAACAAGTATACACAATTTATATAGCAATAAAAGTGTACTTTCTTTTGAGTTTTCACATTGCTGTAGCAACATATTTTCTGTTAATATCTGATTATCTTTTGGAATTTGCGCCAAACAATATGCACACATTCTCAAATTCCAACATCCTAAACATTTTTCTTTAATCATCTTACCATGGTTAAGTAGGAAACTCATTTTATCAAAATCAAATCCCGAATCCAAACTTCCGATGCACATTTCTGAATCTTCTTCCGAAACTCTTTCACATGGAAAAAATTCACCTTTTGTATCCACAAATAGTCTTCTAACTGCAGGAATGCATGGACCACCATGATGTGTTTTTTTGCCTTCAGCAACATGACTATGTAGCTGTTCATATAATAACTCAATATCTTGCAGTTCTCTTCGCAACAATCGACTTTGTGCATCCCATTTTCGCTTCTCTAATACAGATAAAATCATCTTTATATATGCTAGTCGATGTACTCTGAAATTTTTTTGTGTTATGCGCGACAATGTCTCATCTTTTAAACCAACTGGATTTACATAATTGAAATTCACTGTCCCTGCTTCAAACAGCTCTTCTTCCGAATAAAATCGATATATATTTTCAAGATCTGATGAAGAACTAATAACACAATTAAACAAAACTTTTGAATAGTACTCTTCATTGTAAGCTTTCAGTCTACTCAAATTTTCTAAAATAATGTCAAATGAACCTTTTCCTGTTTTAAATCTTCGATTTATATCGTGACTTTTCTTATCACCATCAAGGCTAATCATAAGATTAAACTCATATTTTACCAAAAATTCTATGACATCTTCTGTCATTAAAGTCCCATTAGTCGTCATAGTAAAAAGAATTTTTTTATCCCCTTTACGTTGTAAAATATAGGAAACACATTTCTTAATCAATTCAAATTCCAGAAGAGGCTCACCCCCATAAAATGATAATGCAAGTTGATCCGCTTTTTCGCTTCTTTTCAAATAAAAGTCTATTGCTTTTTTGGCTGTCTCGAAATCCATCCTATTTGACGTATGGGAACGATTATAGTAGTTTCCAGAATATGCACAATATTTGCATCTCAAATTACACTGCTGAGTTACCTGCAAAATCAGATTGCCCATATAATGTTCTGCCAACAAATGTAAGTTTTCTGTCTCAGGATGCTCAATTTCTTCTATCGCAGTCTCACGCAATAATCCGCTTTTCACAAACCGTCTTAACACTCCATCAGGAACCAATTTTGTCTTTTCCACAGTTTTTAATATCTGATATTCTTCATCATTCACCATAACTACAGAATCCAAAGAACGATCATAAAAATATTTCTGCATTGGTGTTTGAATGCATTTAATTAATACCTTTCCCATATTCTTTCCCCCGTATTTTTATTTTATCTGCGTCAGGACACCTGCATCCATCTCACAGATCGTATCGCAGAGCCATTCGATCTCCAGCATGTTATGTGCTGCGATAAGAATAGTCTTCCCTCGTTCCTTTAATCCCCGCAAAAGCTCGCAGACCTCTCCTGCCCCCTGCTTGTCCAGACCATTAAAAGGCTCGTCCAATATCAAAAGCTCCGGATCTTCCATGATTGCCTGTGCGATACCAAGACGTTCACGCATTCCAAGAGAATACTGTCCTACCTTCTTTTTAGACAGAGGATCAAGCCCTAGGGCACGCATCGTCGCCCTCACATCGTCATCGGAAATACGGTGTTTCAGAGACGCCAGTCTCTTTAAATTCGCAAAACCGCTGAGATCCAGAAAGAAGCCAGGGTTTTCAATGATAATGCCTACGGAATCTGGAAAGTCCAGCTCCTTCCCGATCTGTTTTCCCCCTACGAGCACTGTGCCGCTCTCAGGTTGTAAAAATCCACAGATGCATTTAAACATTACGGTTTTCCCTGAACCGTTAAACCCCATAATCCCATGAATCTTCCCTTTTTCAAAATCATGGGTAATGTTCTTTAATACTTTTTCTTTTTGAAAGGATTTTGTCAGTCCCTTCAACCTGATTGCATATTCCATTTTGCCCTCCATTTATTCGTTTGTCTGCGTAAAAGAGAAATTATAGCCCTTAATTCGGACGGCTGACAAGCCGATCAGCGCTATGATTAATATTGCAAATATGAACATGCTCATCCCGATCCCTGGCAGGTAATCATAACCAAAGCTGTGCATGGGAAAGGTAGCTTGGTTCAACGGAGACAGCCAGCCGCAGAACACGTTCGCCCTATATTCCTGACTTTCTGTAAAATGAAACAGTTTCCGGAAAACATCTGGGTTCAGCAGGAGCCCATACAGACTGACTGCAAAAGCACCGATCACCCCTGCCATATTTCCCGCAGCCAGATTTAAAAACAACATGAGAACTGCGATAAAAAGAGTATATAAAAGTACAAGTCCAAACACTATTGCTGCGCACATATAAGGAGTTGAGCTTTCCATTGTTTTTATGGAAACAGGAACGGTTATGCTCTCCCCACCGCCATAGCCCAACATTGCCGCTGTTTCGCTCCACACATTTCCCGTAAAGGAAAAGGGAGCTCCCATAATTCCAAGCATCACAGCCAAAAAAATATTATAGATCACAGTCGCCAGGATCACATAGATAATCTGACCCGCAAGCCATATCTTCCGTTTTGTGCGTACAAGCCAATACGGAGTTGCCTGACTGATAAATGGCATGTCCGCAAAGAGCAGGATTAAAAGCAGGGAGGACAGCATAACAGAGGATGCATCCCCATATGTCCAAATAAACGGCTCGAATACCTGAAGGATTGTCTCATATTTTATCGCATGGGAAATAATCTGATCCGACAGCATCAGACATAATATAGCTGCCAAAATAAAGGTCATCCAGATCCTCGGACTTTTTTTCCATCCATAGAAATTCTGGCCTGCAATCCAAAAAGCCTGTTTAATATCACGCATACCGCAACCTTCTTTCTATTGCGCACATAAAGATCAGTGCCGTTAAAAAACTTCCAACCGCTAATATAGCAATGCAGAAGATATCATTGTAGTAAATAGACACCGCCCAATAGCGGGGACTCAGAAAGAATGCTTTTTGATAGTAACGCTCCTGAAATACGGTCAGGACATAATAAAGAATAAAAGGAACGGCATAGGACATATAGCGATTTTTTGTTATGACAGCCGACGTACCGCCAATTAGCGCCCAAAAAGCGCCATTTAAAAACAATCTCAGAAAGCTTACCGCCGTTCTGCCCACAAGCACTGCCATCTCATAATTTCCGTCAATCAGAGAAGGATACTGACCGAACCTCAGTATACAGATTACAAGAAGGAACACCATGGCTAAAAAAGCTGTCAAACCTCCGGAGACCAACAATCCTGCTGCTTTTCCTACGAGATACTGTTTTCTCCCTGAACGGATATAACTGAACAGAAAAAAACGACTGTGCAGCTCAGCCTCCGTATTCTCTCCACCCGCAAAAGCAACGGCAATGGGAACAAACAGAAGCATATTAACGCTGTTCATACAATAGGTGTATGCTACGAACCAGCCTGGTCCTTCTGCAGATCCGCCTGCATTTATGATCTTCTGCAACATCTCATGCTCAGACATCAGGGTAGCCGAAACGATTAGAAAAATCCCCAAAATAAAGCGAATGCTTCGAATATTGTTTTTTATGTCCGTTGCCAACACATTTCTCATACGCTTTTCTCCTCACTTCAAACAGCTATAGACTTGATTTTTTTATTTTTATAAAATCCTAGTTTTTTGCAATAATATCACTATTTGTATAAAACTACACTCCTTATCAAACAACAGTTAAGGACTTGCAAAAACTGTTGTTCCTACTGAAAGCATTGCAACAGCTGTAAAAATTGATAATATTTTAAATTTTCTATTATTCTAAGTTCTACAAATACATAAGCCGCCAGTTAAGTACGATTAGTTTTATTATAATTCAATAAATTCCATCCAACTTTCCACATTTTATTGTACAATTTTACCATTTATATAATAACATGTCAACATTTAATGAACGTTTATAACAAAAAAATGCAGGGCTATAAAAAACTAAAGAAATTGCTCTATTTTACAAAATTATATCCTATTTTTCAATTCCAACTCAATTTTCCCTCAATGTCTTTTTCCTCCAACTTTCGTATGCTTATCTCACAGCAAAGCAGTACCACACCGGTACAGCCTGCTGAATTAATCAATACGAAAATGGAGGTGTTTTTTATGCGAGAACTCAGAAACACAAAAATCATTGCTGTAGATCACGGCTACGGCAACATGAAAACAGCAAATACCGTCACACCAACCGGAATCAAAGCCTATGAAACAGAACCCATCTTCACCGGGAATATTCTGGAATATAACGGCATTTACTACCGGATTGGCGAAGGACACAAAGAATTTATCCCAGATAAAGCTATGGACGAAGAATATTATCTTCTAACTCTCATGGCGATTGCAAGGGAACTGAATGTCTTTTCCATCCGTGAAGCAGACGTTCATCTGGCTGCCGGGCTTCCTCTGACATGGATCAGAAACCAGAGAGAAGATTTCCGTTCCTATCTGCTCCAGAATCCAGAAGTCCATTACCGATTTAACAGCAAAGAGTATCATCTCCGTTTTGTGGGATGCAGCCTTTACCCGCAGGGATATCCGGCTATCGTAAACCGACTTGGAGATTTCAAGGGGACAAATCTTCTTGCAGATATCGGCAACGGAACCATGAACATTCTGTATATCAATAATAAGAAAGCACAGGAAAGCCGGTGCTGGACAGAAAAGTTTGGCGTAAACCAATGCATGATTGCCGCTAAAAACGCTGTTCTGGACAACTTCGGAGTAAAGATTGAAGAATCTACCGTAGAGCAGATTCTGCGGTTTGGAACCGCTGACATTTCAGCGTCTTATCTGGATTGTATTACTGCTGTTGCCAGACAGTATGTCACAGATATTTTTGCCACGCTCCGCAAATATGAATACAATCCTGGCCTGATGCGCCTGTATGTGGTCGGAGGCGGTGGATGCCTGATCCGTAACTTTGGAGCGTATGACAAATCACGAGTTACCATCCTTGATGATATCTGTGCCACTGCCAAAGGTTATGAATCTCTGGCTTATATGAGCCTGAAAAGGAGGGGATAAGCCATGCAGAACCATATCCGCAACACAAACCTGCGATTTAATCTGGACAAAGACCAGCAGCGGAGAGCCTGGGAATATTTACAGACGATGGACAGACAGAATTTTAAATCTTACAGCCAGGTAATCTCCCTTGCACTGGTCGATTATTTTGACCGCTACTACCGCACTCAGGCTGATCCCTATCTGGAAACAAGGGAACGGGAAGAACTTTTTGTGAAACAGATTGTAGAAGCAGTAGAACACAGCCTGAAACAGTCATTGCCGATTTTTCTGTCCGGGCTGACTGCAGGCATGTTGGAAAGGGAATCCCCCATCAGGATGCCCTTTCCAGCTCCTGAAAAAGAACAGCCGGATCGTGATATAGACTGGGATTTTCTTGGAGAATAAACCATTGTGATTGGAGGTGAACACATGACGGACTTTCTGACAGCAGACACAAGCCTGCCATCTTATATGATGTTTCCCCGTTTTCTTCTGGACATGGAAATAAACGAAACTGCCAAAATGCTTTATATGATCCTGCTCGACCGTGCAAGGCTTTCCCAGAAAAATGAGGGCTGGTCAGATACAAATGGTCATGTGTTCCTCTACTTTACGATTGAAGCACTGGCAGAAGTTCTCCACAAAAGCCAGATGACGGTGAAAACTGCTCTGGCAGTACTGGAAAAACAAGAGCTTATCTTCCGAAAACGGCAGGGACCCGGACACCCTAATCGGATCTATGTAAAAATCCCGAAAGAAACCCTCAGCAATACAGACAGAATTCTTTCCTCAAGACAGACAGAAAACTGTCCTATTGACAGACAGGATTCTTTCCCTGATACAGACAGAAAACTGTCCAGTAATAAGAAAGAGATAAAAAAGAACCATTTAACAATAAGAGGGAGTAAAGAGCCACGCTCACCCTATGGAACATTTCAAAATGTTTTTCTGTCAGAGACGGAGCTGGAAAATATCCGGCAGACAATCCCTGACTGGCAGGACTATATGGAACGCTTATCCGGTTATATGGCTTCTACCGGAAAGCAATACCAAAACCATGCAGCTACCATCATCCGTTGGGCAAGACAGGATCATCCTGTTTCCCGGCAACGAAATTATGAAAGTGAGGAATACGAAACATTATGACAACATTTACAGAAAAACCAACAGCTATCACACCAAACAGAGAGCTTCAGTCTGATGAATATTTTAACGAAACAAATCACCTGATCTACTGTTCCAAATGCAATACGCCAAGACAGTGCAGGCATGAATTACAGGGAAAGGTTCTTATTCCTTCCATCCGCTGTAAGTGCCAGCAGGAGATCTTTGAACAGGAGGAAGCCCAGAGAAAACTTCATGAAAAGCAAATGGAAATAGAGCATCTCAAAACCAGCGGCTTACAGGACAAATCACTTTATGACTACACCTTTGCCAAAGATAACGGCAGCAATCCGGAAATGAAACTTGCACACAATTATGTAAGTAACTGGGAAGAGATGAAAGCAAACGCTTCCGGACTTCTCATCTGGGGCGATGTCGGTACTGGAAAATCTTTCTTTGCAGGCTGCATTGCCAATGCCCTTCTGGAAAAAGGCGTCCCGGTACTGATGACCAACTTTTCCCGGATTCTGAATACCCTTACCGGAATGCATTTTGAAGACAGGAATCAGTTCATCCACAGCTTAAACCGCTACAGCCTTCTGATCATTGATGACCTCGGAATTGAACGGAACTCTGACTTTGCACTGGAACAGGTATTCAATGTGATTGACAGCCGTTACCGCAGTAAAAAGCCCCTGATCATAACAACCAATCTCACTTTATCAGAGCTGAATAACGCCGCTGATATCGCACACAAGCGAATTTATGACCGGATTCTGGAGAGATGTGTTCCCATCCGTATCAATAACCGGAATATCCGTCAGGACAATGCAACAGCTAATTTAAAAAAAACGAAAAAAATTCTGTTAGATAATCACACTTCAAACCAGAGTTGAAACAAAGCAGCATCGCACAATAACTATTTTTCACTGACAGTAGTACTACTTTCTTTTCTTATTTATCACCAGAGACATGCCACTGTCAGTTATCTAAAACTATAGTACTAAACCACAAGATTTTAAAACTAAATCGCCCGGATACGGGCATAAAAAGGAGGTGCCAGATATGGCAAATAAAAGAATTATGACACCAGAAGAAAAAGTGCTTTTACAGGCAAAACACAGACTGGAAGAAATCGAAGCAAGAAACCGTAAAAAGGAACGTAATGCCAGAACACGCAGATTGATTCAAGAAGGAGCGATTCTGGAAAGCATTGCTCCACATATTAAAGAAATGGATTTAGATACCCTAAAGCGGGAGCTGATGCTCCGGCTAAGAGGAATGTAAATACACAAGTTCTACTCCCGAAGGGCGCACTTACTCACCACCCGATAAATCGGGCGGTGGTATCCCCTACGGGGCTCGTGCGCTCTGCCGAGGGCTATCCGCTGTTGCAGGCAACATCGAAAGGAGGTGCCAGATATGGCAATTTATCATATGCAAGCCAAGGTCGTCAGCCGTGGTTCCGGGCGGTCTGCTGTCGCTGCATCTGCTTATATGAGCTGTAGCCGCATATACAATGATTACGATGGCATCCAGCATGACTACACCCGAAAACATGGACTGATCTATCAGGAAGTAATGCTTCCCCCTATGGCTCCGCCTAAATGGAAAAACCGGGAGCAACTCTGGAATGCTGTAGAAGCTGCTGAAAAAACAAAAGACAGCCGACTGGCAAGAGAATTTGTTGTCGCACTCCCTATTGAGTTGGATAAAGACAGCAATATTTCTCTTCTTCAGAATTTTATTCAAAAGAATTTTGTAGATATGGGAATGTGTGCCGATTTCGCCATTCACGATACAGATGGTCACAATCCCCATGCACACATTCTACTTACTGTCCGTCCATTAAACGAAAACGGAACATGGCAGTATAAAACCGAAAAAGAATATCTATGCATCAAAGATGGAGAGGAAAAGGGATTTACTGCTTCTGAATTTAAGGATGCTCAGAAAGAGGGCTGGGAAAAACAGTATCGTTATAAAGCTGGGAAAAAGAAAGTATATCTGACTCCCTCGGCAGCACAGGAGAAAGGTTATGAACGTATCGACAAACATCCAAAAAGCACCCGGTATGGCAGACAAAACCCGATTTCCGAACAATGGAACAGTGAGGAACAGCTCTGCCTCTGGAGAGCAAACTGGGCAGATGCCGTAAATAAAATGCTTGCCCTTAATCAGATAAATGCCGCCATTGATCACCGCAGTTTTGCAGCTCAGGGAATCACTGAACAGCCAACCATCCACGAAGGCTACATTGCCCAGAATATGGAAAAGAAAGGCATGATAGCAGACCGGTGTGAAATCAACCGTCGGGTTCGTGCGGATAACAGAATACTACGGGAATTAAAAACACAGATAAAAAAATTGGTTCAAGCTGTCGAAAAATCTATTCCGGTAATTGCAGAAACATTAGAAGCAATCCGCAATCATATGATTTTTACACAATATCATTTACTTCATAATGAAATGCAAAAAGAAGTGATCCATGACTGGATGCAGCATTTTCGTCCTATCCTAAATAAATATGATACCATTAAGAAAAAGCTCAAAGCGAAAGTTACTGAAAAGAAAGAACTAAATGTGCAAAAAAGTAAAACCAGTATTCTAAATCCTTTCCAGCATATAAAGTTAAACCAGCAGCTTACAACCGTAACAGAAGAAATCGAGGAACTGAAATCTGCCAAAGAACAGCTGCTGTTTCAGGCTGAATGCTCCACAGAGAAAGATATGGCGAGCCTTTCCAGAAAATACGACCAGATGGATAAGAATCTGGATATTCTCGATTCTCAGGATATGGCTCTCAAAGAGCAGCTTGAAAAAGATGCTGTCGCTTTCCAAGAGGAAAAACTCCGGCCTAAACCAGAGCAATATACAGAATTACTGGATGCCAGAATCCAGATACGACCTACTTTCCGAGAGAAACTGATTGAGCAGCTCAAAGGTACTTTTGGTGAATATTATGACTATCACTATCGTGATATCGCAACCCATGAAGTGGATGATCTCAATATGGAAGATCCCTATAGCTTCTCTCATCGTACCTGGGAACTTGAATATCAGAGGAAACAGGAATTGCAAAAAAAACATCCTGTTCAATCCAGGCAAAAATCGCACAACACAGAACTATAATGTTTAAACTACTAATATAAAAAATATCCCGTTTTCTCAAAACAGTTATATTGCTTCATCCCAATAATTCACAAACTGCTAACCACCGAGCAAAAGTGAGGCACAAAGTGCGTAAGCATAATTTGATTTCTTTCCGCTTACGCACTCTCTTTTTATCTTGAGCAAAAAATTCCTACTTTGTAAAGCCAACAAATGGGGTTTGGGGGGCTCCCAAAGTGCGTTTGGATATCCAAACGCTATGCTTGCAAAACCAGTTCCACTAATTTCCCTCGATACTCCCTTCTTCTAAAATCAATGATAATTATAACATTGCCAATTTTGTAAAGTAATAATCAACTTAAAATATAGACGACAAACAATAAAACCATGATACTGTTACAAAAAGCAGTAGCATGGTTTCTTTATATTTCATTATAGATTTTCTCTATCTATCATATTTTCTATTGTTTCTGAGAAACAACACTCTTTCAAATCAATACTTTTGTCCATCTTCACAAGATTTGTATATTTCTCATCTGTATAGTGTTTTGATATTACAGCAAATACTTTATATGTAGGCTGTGCTGTTACATCTCTGATGTCCTTTTTCAGCAATGTGTTCGGTACATTTAATTTCGTATTTTTATCTTTTACGAAGCCAATACAACCACATATATTCCCGGCAGCTTTTTCTGTATATAATTTCGGTCCTCGATCTGTAAATTCTCCTATCATTGTTACGTTTTTCTTAATAAGCATCATACGTTCCAATATATCCAATTTTTGCCCCGTAGAGCCATCTTTTGCAAAAACAAAATCATTTTCTGTTAATCGCTTATCCAGGCATTTCTGGTAAAAATGAATTGCAGAAGCTGTCTCTTTTTTATTCAATCGAACTCCTGTCAAATGTAAAAAATTGTATCTATGGAAAACAACTTCATATCCCTGTACAGATGACAAAATCTTATTACTTTCCTGTAATTGCTTATTCACCTCTTTCGGTAAGCCATATAGGAACAAAACCTTCTGATCCTCAAGATGTTCTTTATATAGTTGTGCCGCTTTTGTCATAATCTGAATTGCACGTCTTTTGTCCATAACTTAATCCTTATCCCATAAAATTTAGAGAAGGGAATGTTCACGCCGCAGCACTAAACATTCCCTTCTCATGGTTGATTTTTCCGTTGTCTGCCAACCTCCAGCACCTTCGTCTGGAAAATATCAGGTTTTTCCGTTGCCTGCCAACCTCCGACACCTTCGTTCGGAAAACGTATCAGATTTTAGGTGTCAACCCACCGCTGATGCACAGCTTTTCTAATTACATTTTACACGAACTATGTGGAAAATGCAATTACAATTTTATCTTATGATGCCCTGCTACATTTTATACACTATTTATCTTACATTTCATTCTTGATAAATTATCTCTTTATCCACAATCTCCCTCGCACATACTTGTATATTGTTCATTCTTCCTATCCATTCCAAGACATTTTCCACCTTTAGCTGTTCTGTAATGCCTTGTGCCTGTTTCATCTGTTCTACAAGTCTTTCAAAGCGTTCCTGTGCCTGTTCTTCTATATCAGCCAAATAACCATTCAGCCTGCCGCTTGTAAGCATATTCAGATATAGCAATCTGCGGTATTCCTTCAAATACCGCAAATGTCTTTGTCCCCATACACCGACAACCCTTTGTTCTTCTTCCTTCGGTAAGGTAAGAGCAGGGATAAGATAATCCCCATGTCTGATATAAGTACCGCCCATCTCTTCAAAAATTGTTTTCTTCATTGTCTGTTCTACCTTTCTTATCGTTCTCTATTCATAGATTTTCTTTACGACCGTTCCAATTTTACAGTAACAATAATTCTTCAATTTTCAGTTCACATTGCCCCTCCCGAAGAAGTATGATAGAATAATTCTATTAAATTGAATCGGAGGTGCCACATGGCTATCAGTTCCAACAATATTCAGGTCTATACTACTTTGTCCAAAGAACTGGTTGCTGAGATTGATAAGGATGCAAAAGCGAACTATCGTACACGTTCCCAGCAGATTAACATGATCCTGACCGAGTATTATAAGACTCAAACAACAACCAAACATGAATCCGAGTAAAACACTGAATTGCCTGAAAACACAGGAAATATCAGTGTTTTCTTATGTTTTCCCTTAATTATAAGGTTCATGGGAACCGTATGTATTTCCAAAACTGATATTGATCGCCACCGGCATCCGATATTCCAACGCCTTTCTCAATACATAGTCCACCCCCTGCATCAGTTCCGTTGTCCGCGGAAACCCTTCCCGTCTTGGATTTCCCAATTTCACGATCAAGAGTTCACTCTCCGGTGCGACTCCCGCATAAATACCACCGACACTTCCTCTTCCGTTTCCGGCTGCAATTGCGGCAACAGAAGTCCCGTGCCCCGACACATCCCGACTTGGTACAACCTGCTCCTGCCTGACTTTTGTCGGTTCCTGAAGTGCCGCATTGATCTGATCCTGCGTATATTCCGTTCCCAGAAAATATCCTTCAGGAGGATTTCCCGCTATACTTTGATCCCACAGTGCACGAATCCTTGTACTTCCATCTGTATTTCGAAAATCCGGATGAGAGTAATCAATCCCACTGTCAATCACCGCTGTAAGAATCCCTTTTCCGTACAACTTTAACGGAGCTGCCTGTACCGGAAGAATACAGGATGCTCTCTTTCCGTTAGCCGCTTCAAAAAACAGCCGTTTTGGTTTTTCAATGTATTCGATCTGCGGAACCCGCGTAAGCTGTTCGATCCGGGATTCCGGCACAGTCAGAATTGCATACTCATTCGATAATTCCGTAACAGAAGAGGCGATTTCACGAACCGCCTCCAGATTTCCCGAATATTTGATGATCAGATCCCACTCCTGGTCCAAAGGCTGATACCCCACCTCCAGCTCCAGTGATTTTTCACGCTCCTCACTCGTAGCGTCCAACGCAAGATTCAAAAGATTTTCTGCTTTTTGGCTCATCTATTTCCCGGCTCCTTTATAAGGTGCGTATTCATATGGAAGAAAATATCCCTTCTCATGGCGGCACACCGGACATACAGATGGGGCCTGCTTTCCGTCATGGATATAACCGCAGTTTGTACAGATCCACCGACCTTGTTCTTCCCGGCTGTAATAGGTGCCGTTTTCCAGCATTTCTGCGATTTTCTGAAATCGCTCCTGATGAGTATGCTCAATTTCTGCAATCTGGAAGAATGTAGACGCCGCCTCCAAAAAACCTTCTGCCTTTGCCGTACTTCCAAACGCAGGATACACATCTTCAAATTCTTCCTTTTCATTATGCTCCGCTGCTCTAAGAAGCTCTTCTAATGTATCCTGCTGATCCACCGGATAGGTCCCGTCAATCTGGATCGTGCTCCCTGTAAACTCTTTCAGCAGCTCATAAAACCGCTCTGCATGTGCCCGCTCCTGATCTGCTGTATACAAAAACACGTCCGCAATGGTATACATCCCCTTCTCACGGGCTTTTTCTGCTGCAATCGTATATCGATTTCTCGCCTGACTCTCCCCAGCAAACGCCCGCATCAGATTTTCCTTTGTCTCGCTTTCAAAAAAATTACCAGTCATGATACACACTCCTTTTTCGTTTCATAAAAGTAGTATGTTTCATGACTGGCAAAATATGCTTCTGCTTTTAAAATTTTATAAAATTAGTTGAATCCAATCAGTCTTCTCGCCACACTGTATGCCATAGAAGACACTTTTCTTCCTGATTTTCCAGGAAGGTTCATAGTCTGTCCCAAAATTCCATATCGGATCTTCATATAGGTTTTATAATCTTTCTTCTTCAGATATTTCCACAATTCTTTCTTTTTGATCAGATTTTCATTGACCTTCGAACGAATACATAAAATCGAAGATACTGTCATCATAATAGCAAGATAATTGATCATATATTTCCTGAGCTTTTTACTCTCTACCATACGTAATTCATACATCGAGATCATAGATTTTGTTACATAAATCTGCTGATCGATGCGGCTGATCATCACTTTCTCATTCACAGACTGATCCTCTCGTCCGATAAAATAGCGATAGAAGTCCACATCCATATAGTATAGTGTCCGAACATGAGGAAGCGGGTAATATACATAGATATTATCCACATAAAACGTGTGCTTCGGCAGCTTCAGCTGACAGAGTCTCAACATCTCAGTCCGGTAGATCACGGAATGCATGAGAATATACTGATCCAGATGGAAGCTTCCGATATCATCCCAGCGGAACACCTGATTCTGCGGAAGTACATTGCGGTAATGAATGACTTTTTTATGCGTCATCCCAACTTTCTCATACACATAATTAGAAATCAACATGTCTACTTTAGAATCTGCATCCACAAATCCCTTCACTGCACTCAATATCTTCAGCAGAGCCTCTTCATCTACCCAGTCATCACTGTCCACTACTTTAAAATAGACACCTGTGGCATGCGCCAGACCTGTATTGACCGCATCCCCGTGACCGCCGTTTTCCTTGTCTACCGCTTTGACGATCCCCGGATATTTTTCCTCGTATTTTTTTGCAACCTCGCTTGTCCCGTCTGAGGATCCATCATTAACTACAATAATCTCCACATCTTCTCCTCCGGGCAGGATCGACTGAATTGCTTTTTCCATATATGCCTCTGAATTATAGCACGGAATTGCAAAAGATATATATTTCATGTCTACACTCCTTTTCTTCAATATAGCAATTATACTGTACTTTTATTATTTTTCCAACCATTTTATTGTAAAATACCACTCCTTCCTTTATAGTATTAGGGAGAACACTTATTTTTATAAAAGATAAATTGGAGGAACACTATGAAAAAAAATGCAGTTGTAGGACAATCTGGCGGACCGACTGCCGTTATCAACGCAAGCCTTTACGGGACTGTATACGAAGCATTAAACCGCGAAGACGAGATTGGCACTGTTTATGGGATGATAAATGGAATTGAAGGATTTTTAAATAATCAGGTCATGGACATGACACCACTGGAAGAATCAAAAGAACTGGAACTGATCCGTACCACCCCCGGCTCATATCTTGGCTCCTGCCGATACAAGCTTCCGGAAGATCTCAACGATCCGGTTTATCCACAGCTTTTTGCACGCTTCGAAGCATACAACATCGGATATTTCTTCTACATCGGAGGCAATGATTCCATGGATACTGTCAGCAAGCTTTCCCGCTATGCCGAAAAGATCAGCAGCGACATCCGTGTGATCGGAATTCCAAAAACAATTGATAATGACCTTGTCGAGACAGATCACACACCGGGATTTGGAAGTGCCGCAAAATACGTAGCTTCTACTGTACGGGAGATTGCTGTCGACGCATCCGTTTATGACAATAAAAAATCCGTTACCATTGTTGAGATTATGGGACGCCATGCCGGATGGCTCACTGCTGCCAGCGCACTGGCCAGAAAGTTCGAACACGACAACCCGGTTCTGATCTACCTTCCGGAAACAGACTTTGACCAGGATGCTTTTATTGAGAAAGTCCGTACGTCTCTGGAGACTACACCAAACCTGGTAGTATGTATTTCCGAGGGAATCCACGACAACACCGGTACATTCATCTGCGAATATTCCAATGATGTCGGAACAGATACATTCGGCCACAAAATGCTCACAGGTTCCGGAAAATATCTGGAAAATCTGGTGAAAGAACGCCTTGGCGTCAAAGTACGTTCTGTAGAACTCAATGTCTGCCAGAGATGCTCTTCTTCCATGCTTTCCAAAACAGACCAGAAAGAAGCCATTGCTTCCGGAGCTTACGGAGTAAAAGCTGCTTTAAACGGAGCCAGCGGAAAGATGGTTGCTTTTGAACGTCTGGACAGAGATGACTATCAGATTGATTATGTTTTAAAAGACGTCAACGTCATCTGTAATCAGGAAAAATGCGTCCCTGTTACATGGATCACTGCAGATGGTTCTGACGTGACAGAAGATTTTATCCGGTATGCTCGTCCGCTGATCCAGGGAGAAGTAACCGTTCCCACAGAAGACGGCGTTCCTAAATTTGCTTATAGAAAGTAGCTATTGAAACAAAAAGAGAGCGGCATTCGCTCTCTTTTTTCTACTGAAATGCATTGTCATCAGAAAGTGTAATCAAGTGTAACCAAAAACCGAGTTCTGAAATACTTAACAAAACTCTTCCCAGACATGCAAAAAAGCCTTGAAAATCAAGGCTTCTTCATAAACTGCGGATGACAGGACTTGAACCTGCACGGGATGCCCACTGGACCCTAAAACCAGCGCGTCTGCCAATTCCGCCACATCCGCATATACAATTTTGGAAAAAATAAAACAAGCAAAACTGCTTGTTCTACAATGAGCGTGCGGGGATTCGAACCCCGGACAACTTGATTAAAAGTCAAGTGCTCTACCAACTGAGCTACACGCCCTTATTTTCTTATAATACCCGCTAATCCAAGTAAACTGGGCTAGCTGGATTCGAACCAGCGAATGCAGGAGTCAAAGTCCTGTGCCTTACCGCTTGGCGATAGCCCATTAGTAAACTCAACTATGACACTGCTTAACTAGTGCTTCTTATAAAAGAAAAGGGTGGGTAATGGGACTCGAACCCATGATATCCAGAACCACAATCTGGCGCGCTAACCAACTGCACCATACCCACCATACCGAGCCTGGGGGGATTCGAACCCTCGACCTACGGCTTAGAAGGCCGTTGCTCTATCCAGCTGAGCTACAGACTCGTATAAACTTTATCCCCGTTTATAGGCTCCTTACAGATCACTCTGTAAGAAAGCGGGTGATGGGAATCGAACCCACGTATCCAGCTTGGAAGGCTGGTGTTCTACCATTGAACTACACCCGCGAAGTCGGGGTGACAGGATTCGAACCTGCGACCTCCTGGTCCCAAACCAGGCGCTCTAGCCAAGCTGAGCCACACCCCGTTATTCGCTTTCGTGTCGTTTTCTCCGTGACACAATAGCTATTATACATAAGGGGATACCAATTGTCAACAACAAATTTCAATTTTTTTAAAAAAATTTTTTCTGGGAATTCAAAATTTAACTTGAACTAATTTTAGCTAATTAGAAATGTGCACAAAACCCTTGAAAACACTGGCTTTGTATTAGATTTGCTTTTCTTCTTTACATCTAATATTATACCATAAAAATAGCAAAAAGTGTAGTTATTTTTACCCGTTTTTATTGTTTTTTCTCTTTTTGTTAGACTTTCACAAATTTTAGCATTCTTCATACACATTCTACACTTCTGCTTTTTAATAGTGTTTCGATTTCTTCCTGGTATCTATGATCTGCAGTCTTCCACCCCAGTGATTTTCTGTACATGGTATTGATCCAGTCCTCAATCCACTGAACTCTCTTTTTACTCTGCCCCTTCATTTCCACACCTTTCTGAATAAATCTCCGAATGATTCTGTTCGTATTTTCATTCAGACCTCGTTCCCAGGAACTATATGGATGCGCATAGAAGATAGATACTCCGGCACGCTTGCCCCATCGATGCAGTTTTGCAAATTCAGATCCATTATCTGTTGTAATACTTTTGAAGACCCAATTAAAATGGGGGGTTTCTCTTTTTAGTTGATTTAACACTTTATGTACACTCTTTACATTTTTCTTTGGCATTTTACGAATGATCTCCTTCCGAGTCATCCGTTCTGTCAGAGTAAGCAACACTTTATCATCTGTCTTTTTTCCGATGACACAATCAATTTCCCAATGTCCAAACTCCGTTTTTTCATTGATGGTCTCAGGACGCTTCTCTATGCTTTCCCCCGTTAAACGCTTATGTTTTCTACAGTAAGATTTTCTCTTTTGTTTGCGTTTCACTTTTTCCGGCAGATCGATATTTTTTACTGCAATTTCTCCATTCTCTGCATAACTGTACAAAGTATCCACACTTACCACTTCTTCCCGTTTAAAGACACCTGTTTCCAATGCCTCTGCTCTGGCTGCAGCAAAAGAGCGTTTCCCTTTTTTCACTTTCTTCTCTACATAACGCAAAAATGCTGCACAAGATTTGAGTTTTTTCTTGCGTCCACATCCCTTCCTGTGTTTTTTATATACGATATCCCCGGTATCCGGGAAATAGATTTCCGTCTCTTTATATCCTACCACCTGTTTTACCGTTCCCCTTTTTAATTCGTTTCTGATCGTATTGCTTGCCCTCTTTAGTTTCTTTCCAATCTTATAAGGAGACCAACCTTCCTTGTCCAGAATTGCGATTTGTCTTCTTTCCTCGATATTTAAGTGTGATCCTTTTTTTCTTGTTTCCATATTTCCCTCTTTACTATACAGCATGAGCAGAAAAAATTTTTTGACTTTTTTCATCCTATCTGTTATAGTAAAGATGTTTTTGGGGATTTTTATTTGTCAGACGATGAGTAAAGATCAAAAGAAGAGTCAGTAACTGCTGGCTCTTTTATTTTCTTTCTTCCATGCTGTTAAACATTTTCTATGTATTTCTCTTTTTTCTACTATTTTAAGGGAAAAATCTTCCTCCTGTCAAATTTTTCTTGTGTTTTTCTATCCGGAGCTTTATAATAGAAACAAGCCGATTAAGGCTTTCAATCACAAATCGAAGTAAAAGATGCAGAGCAAGGCCTACCCCTTTACACTGCATCTTTTGCTTTGTTCCGAAATCCGGAACAAACGATATGCTATCCCGTACCATTCCTCAATAAAAATGCTCGTTGGTAACACCGCATCTTTTCTGCTGGATAAAACATCAAGTGCTTCACCTGCTCTTCTGTCAGTCCTTTTTCCAGGCTCTCTATAATGATTTCCTTTTGCTCTCTGCTTAAAATTGTATGATAGCGTTCCATACAATCCAAGATGCTTCCTGACAGATCTTTCTCCTGTTTATTTGATTCCTTTCCTTTCTCTGCAGATCCTTGCCCTTCCATTTCCTGATATAGCTTCACGTCCTCCGGAAGCTCCTGCTGTTTTAACAGATCCACCCGCTCCTTCCTTACCTGACGTTCTACTTGAAATGCCTTTGTTATCTCTTCTTCGGTGGGTTTTGGGTACTTCCGGAAATTCAGATAGAGAAATGCCTCTTTATCAATTTCCCGATAATAGATTGTGTCATCCTTTTTTGCCATCTCTTTGTACGCTTCACTTTGTTCTTTACTCAAAAATTGGATCTGCTTTTTCGTTTCGATTGTAAAATAGGCTCTTTGCTCTTCATCAAATATGACCTTTACCAGATGGTGATATCCATTTTCCCCAGCTAATTTTTCCATTTCCTTCCACCGTGGCGTCTGAAATGGAATTGCCTTTTGATCAAAAACCGGATATTGCCCCTCGATGAAAAGAATACAATCCTTCCGCCTCATTCTTTTCACAGCCGCCGGTGTCATCAGACTTCTTCCTAATTTCTGATTCTGTATATTTGCATTTCCATGGGCTCCATAGGTACGGCCATCATTCCGCACGTCAATGGTCATTTCCCCGATCAATTCTGAAATAAACTTGTGCGTTGTTTTTGCAGCCGGGCCAGATCCCATGTAAACAAGTACGGCGCAGTTCTCTATAAAAATTTCCCATTTATCCTGTGGAAATAATGCTTTTGCCTGTGCGATTGACTGCAGAATCGGTACAATGGACATATTTCTTCCCCGAATCGTTCCCATCAACACTTCTGTCCTGGTTGGTTTCGGGCCCGCATAGAATTCATCCGCCCACAGTCTGACATGAATCGGAAGTGCTCCTCCATACTCATGATCTGCAGCATGGATCAATACATCAAACATGGTCGTATAAAACATCGAAATCAAAAAATTAAAAGACGGATCATTATCCGGCATGACCAAAAAGAGGGCTGTCTTTTTCCCTGGGATTCCATCCGCACCTGTTCCCAGACTCTTGATATCCATATCATCCGACTCTAGAATTCTCTTGATTGCAGGAATCTCACAAAGGCGCAGCATTGCGTTTACCATCAAAATGACGCAGCTGACGGTTTCCTGGGCTTCCATATTGCCTTTTAGTTTCCGGTAATCACGCACTGGTGGATAATCTGCCCCATATTTTCTGGCAAGATCATCCATTTTCTCCTGTAATCGGGTACTGTTTTCCTCCGATCCTGGCTGCATTTCTAAATTTGCCAACTGCAGAACCCTCGGCAATGTGGCCGCCTGATACTGTTCCGGATGCTCTTTTTTCTCCCGTTCTTGCCGCAGCCATTCATAGGAGAAAAGAGACATCAGATACAAGCTCACTGCCTGATCCCAAAACGGTTCCCCTTTCATGGCATCTGGCGGCTTCACAGACTCCTGCAGATTTGTGATCAATTTGACCAAGCCAACCTCGTCTCGGATATAAACAAAGGGATTCCACCGATCCGATTCTTCCGGGTTGATCAGATTAAAAACTTTGATTGCAACTCCCTGATTCTCTAAATATCTTCCTGTTTTTCTGAGGAGTTCTCCTTTGATATCCAAAAATACATTGGTCATCGATGCCAGAAGTGCATTGGGAATGACCAGTGAAGTCGATTTATAACTTCCGGCGTTCCCGATGACCAGCATATTCATGTTTGACAATTTTCCATTATCCACTGCCACATTTTGACTGAGCAACGTATTCTTTGTTTCATCTTTATTCGTTAGGATTCGCTGGATTTGTTTGATGTCCGCCCACTGCTCAGATCCATACTCCACACCGATCTGTCGGTTGCGATAATAGTCCATAAGATATGTTACAATGCCAATCCATACAATCAGCGCAATTCCAAGAAACGTAAAGGTCAGATCGTTCCACCAGTTTTGAAGTGGATGGAGAATCACATACAGCAGTTTGTCCTGCCAGTTTGCCAATGTCACTCCATCTAATGTTGTCAAACCACTTAGAAAGTAAGAGATAACAAGCAATCCTACCAGAAGAGCTGCCAGCATCCCCCATGGCAATTTTCGCTTTTCTACCATACATTACATCCCCTTTCGCGGCATGGCTGGGAGTTTCTGCGGGACTTGTCCTACCACTTTTTTGATTGCTTCTTTCTGCACATTTTCTTTCTGCAGCAATTCTTTCTTTTTAAACATGCGATCCACTTTCTCATAGTTTGAAGTATACAGATCAGAACCGGTTGGCCGATGATCCGCAGAAACAGGTTTTCCATTGGCATCCAAAAGGATCTGTTTCTCATTTTTTGCTAAAAAGGCAAGATAGGTTTTCCCACCATCCGTTTGAAACACCTGGTCTGTTGGCAAGACCAGTGTTCTCTCCTTCTCTCCCCAGGTACCCGGAATCCGGCTGGCAAACATCCCTTTTGCCTCTACTTCCGGATTCTTTTCTCTAGCAATCCTAGATTGATCGATCAGGGTTTCTGTATTGATCGTAATTTCCACATAATCCGGATGACTATGGAGTTCCTGATACCGTTCATTGCTGATGGATTTGATGGAATTTTCCGTTTCCAACACTTTTTCTTCCAACTCTCCCCGTTCCTGCCCTTCGTATTTTTCCAGCTTTTCTTTCATTTCCCCGGATGCAGTATCCACATAAGCCTCTTCATTCATTGTCCCTGTTTCCCGATACTGACCCATGTCAATTGTCTCGAAGCCTTTGATCTCTTTGCCTTCTGACAGGCATTTTTCCTGCAACATTCGATACCAGTGTTCTACCTTGGGAAGATCGGCGTTTGCAACGACCACCTGGATTTCCCCATCTCCAATGTTCAAATCCGGAAGGATGGAATAATTGACCTGCAGCGTATCGAAATCTGCTTTTAAAAGATCTACTTCCTGTTCCATCGGAATACTGACAATGCTTGTCCTGCCATTGGTAAGGTTATTTAAGTTCTGCAGTTCATGCTCCCCGCCCTGCATTCTTGCCATCAGAAACCGGTCATACCATCCCTGAAAATTCAGCTGGTCTTCCCCATAAACAGCCAGCTGCACAAACCCATCCTTGTCATTCAGATCCGGCATCCGAATGTAGCGGACATTCCGTTCTTCCATCTGTGAGAGAAATCCACTTTTTTCCAGTTCTTTCCAGCTTTCCACCGGCACATTTACAATCTTATAATTTCCTTCGGTCAGTTTTGCAAACTCCTGAAAATTTTGGAATTCCCGTTTGTTTAGCATCCCTTCCTTGTGCATGCGCGCGAAATGCTGGATCAATAAGATGGTTCCGGTTGCAGTCAATTTAAACACCGGATCCATCATTAAGCTCATCCGCCCCATTCCCTGCAGTGCCATAAGTACGTCTTGTTGGTCTCTTTCATTTTCCATCTGTTTTCTCCTTCCCTGTTCCGAAATCCGGAACGTTACAACTTCTCCTTTTTCGTAAAAATCTGCTTGACATTCTATGTATATTGTTATACAATAGGTAACACAAAGGGCAAGGTGGCCCCGTCGCAATTGGAGCGACGCAAGCGCAAGCCCCTATCCTCTCTGGTTTTCCAGAGAGGATTTTTTTGTTCCGGATTTCGGAACACTAGAACCTTCGAATATGTTTCGGCTTGATTTGTTCCGATTCCGATAATGCCATCTTCTTTAAAATTTTGTCATATTCTGGTATCTGAGATTTCTGGTTCTCCAGATAATATCCTAGCTTTTCCCCCTTTTCCTTATTCGCATAAAGTAACTTCCCTTGATCTAAGATCCTCTGACAGAACTCTGAAAAATTGTCTTTTCCATACATACTTGTAATAAAGTTGGAGTCTACTTTTCGCAATTCATACATGGCATTTCCATTCGGACGAACCGCTACAATCACTGGGTTTCCATCCTGTTCCCGATAATCCAGTACAGCTACTAAAGAATCATCCTTTGTCAAAGATTCTGCCAATATAACGGGGGATTCCAATGCTTCTGGAAGGCGCTTTAGCTCCTGCGTAGACAGTCCGTGATAATGAACATTATCCACTGTTTTTTCGTGTAAACAATCTAATACATGTTTTTGTGTAATATGCATTGGTAACTCTCTCAAACCCACATTTTGAATCATTTCAGGTGTATTGCATACTAAAATTGCTTCATGTCTTCTTTTCCCTTGATAATATTTTTCTTTTTCCAGTGGGTGAAGCACACGATCCACACTATTCCCAAAGTCCAGATATGCCTCACACTTCTTCCCATACGCTAAGATCTGTTCCGTGGATGCTTGGTTTATCATACTCTCTGTCCGTCCAATGCTCTTTTCATACGCTGCGATCTTCCTTTTCGCTTCCTCCAATTCCGGAGAGGTTTCCAATCCATATCGTTCTACAATTCCCTGCAGATATGTCTGATTGTTCTCCAGCTGATCGATCTGACGGGTCATTTTATTGATTCCTTCTTTTAACTGATCTGCTGATGCCTGTTTTATAACCTTCCCTTCCCGCAATGCATCTACTGAAACTCCACAGGCATTGCAAAAAAGCTGCAAGGATTCCGGCTGCAGTTGCAACACTCCTTTTTCCACTGCTTTCACTTCCGGAACAGACAGGTACATTTTTTCAGCCACTTCTTCCAGACTCATTCCCTGTTGCTCTCGCAATGCTGTAAACGCACGCTGCAGCATGGGATGTTTCCCTTCCCCAGCTCTCCGGTTCAATTCCTGAACCTTCTCTGATGTTCCTGTCAGAAATCGCTCTCCATCCAGATACACCGTATAATGCTCTCCTTCTTTTGCAAGCCTCCATCCATCCGATTGTTTGAGATTCGGAAAAGACACCCGTTCCACCCGATTCTTCATTGCTTCCTGAATCAGGTCTTCATATAGGACTTCTTTCCATTCTGTTTTTTGGGAAATCGCAGTTCTCACTTGTTCAAGATTCCGATAAACGGTTCGATCTACCGGAGTCACAATCCCCTCTTCATTTAGAGAAACAATCCGATAATACTCTTCTCTTCCATATCCCTTTTCGTTATATCGGTTTACATGGAAATCCAAGTCCTCATAATCCATGGTGCTTTCGATCGCAACTTTCTGTACCTCTCCTGTTTCTTCCGTTCCGAATTTCGGAACAGTATTACGTATTTTGGATGCCGGTTCTATTTCGATTCCATAGGTCTGATATTCTTCCAATGTGATCAGTCCACCGTGATATTCCAAATAAACGGCGGCTTGTTCCGCATCTTTCACGGCACGGAATAAAGCCTCCGGCTGCTCTTTAATTCCCTGGATCCAGCTCTGAACATACGCCTTGTGGTTCTGAAGATGTTCTTCTGTCTGTCCGATCGGAAGCTCACTGGACAGGAAACAGGAGCTGATCTCCGCCACCAGTTCTTCATAAGCATAGGGCTCTGTTCCAAATTCCCCACCCTGTTTCCGGTTCAGACGATGTTCTGACCCTGTTGCATGGGACAGCTCATGGAGTGCTGTGGAGGCATAAGCATACTCGGAATCAAATTGCTGGCGGTACGGAAGATAGATCCGATCTTCTACTGGGCGGTAAAATGCCCGGTCTGTTTGATGATAAGAGATGGGAACCCCCATATTCCGGGATATGGTATCGACCAATTCCACTGGCTGTATTTCATTCTGTGTTACCTCCAACTTGGGGATTCCTACAATCATATCCCCATTGTAAACAGAATACGCTCGGCTAAAAAGCTGATACCGATCATTGATCTGTCCACCAGCTTCCCGAAATTCTTGCCAGCTGATTGCCTTTTTCTGCTCCCGATCATAGGGATACCAGAATTCTATTTTGGCACTCTGTCCCTTTCCTGCTTTTAGTGTCCATCCCTGCTCTTTGATCTGTGCAAACGTACACCATCTGGGATCCTGATATCCTTTCGCCATGGATGTCAGCAGCAAAGAAAAGTAATTGCTCCCATGGTAAACCGTCTTGGAAACCGGATTATAAGGTCTTCCTGAAAGTCCGCTCCATTCTTTTTTCCAGTCCAGTTTTTCCTCTTCCAAGATGTGTAAAAATTGTTCTGCTAATTGCTGTTGTAACTTTGTCATGTTTTCCACCTCCTCTTCTTCTGTACTTTATATTCCTGCAATACTGCCTCCGAGATTGCTTCCCGGATCCGTTTCGAAGTTGGCCGTACTACATCCCGGTACCCGTCATTCTCACTGTAATACTGGGGCAGGTTACAAAAAAGTCCATCCTGTCCCTGTTTCACAGTGACTCCTTTGATTGTCAGACCACACACTTCTACCGTTGCAATCCCTACGATGCTTACTGTCTTTTTGGGCTGCACCGGAAACAGGCTCATACTCTGAACTACGATTTCTGGAAGTTCCAAGTCTTTTATGATTTCTTTTCGGATTTCCTGATTCACAACTTCGGCAATCCTCTCCCGCAGTTCTTGACTGGGGTGTACCGCATCTTCCCACCGTCCTTGCACTTTTCGCCTGGGAAAGCTGACAAAAGATACCTCTTCCCCATTCTCTTTCCGATGTTTTAACACTCGAACTTGAAATGTAAATAATCGTTCCACCGTGACTTCCCCATATCCCCATACGTTTTCCAGTGGTTTTTCTGGCAGATAAATTCTGGCTTCTACGTCCATTTTTCTCCTTTCTGTTCCGAAATTCGGAACACTCCTGCTTTAGTTCTTTTCCCGTTCCCAAAAGTACCGTTTCTTTTGTGTTTTCTGGCCGCTTGCTTCCATGCGCCGCTTCTGTTCCATCTTCCGCATCCGTTCCATATGCTCCACGGACAGACTTGGTTTTGCCAAATAGAGCACATCCTCCACCTTGTCCCCTCTTTCCAGACAGGTTAAAAGATAATCACTCTGCTCTTCGGTAAACTCAGAGTTGTCCATGACTTCTTTGATAAATGTCTCCATCTCTTTTTTTCGCTGTTCCTCTTGTTCTTTCGCCATTTTCTGGTATCTGCGATTCTTCCAGTACCCTTTTTCCGGTTCCACGGTTGGAATCGTTTCCTTTGGCACCTGCCTTTTTTCTGCTTTCTGAAACTGTAAGAGTTCCCTGTGATAGGTGTCTGCTTTTTCGCTTAAAATCTGGGCATTTTCCTCGGCACTCTGTCGGCTCTCCTGCTCTTTGACCAAATGCTGCTTCATTTGCTGCAGCCGGAATTCCAACTCCCGTTTTTCCTTCAACAGCTGTTCTGACTTTTGTTTCAGTTCTTCTTTCTCTTTGGTCAGATCCTGGAGTACCTTTTCCAGTCCGTCCTGTACAACTGTAGTCAGACGCTCACTATTAGCAGCCAGGATTTCCAGCCGATCCTGATTTTCTTTCATTGCCCGTTCCAATAAATCGATATCCTGAAATTTTTTCTGCAGGAATTCCATCCGCTCTCTTTGGATTTTTTCTAACTCCCATGTAGGCATTTTTTCTAAAGTCTCTGCCGGCATCTGATCCAAAGCGCACAGATAGATCCATTCCCGGATGCGCCAGGGCAACTCCTGATTCAGAATGCCAATAATCTCTTCCGGAACTTGCATCCATTGTGCGATTACCAATTGCTGTTTTTTAATTCCTACTTCTGTTATAGCCTGGGCTTCCACTGTCTGCCTCCTTTCTTTCTGTTCCGAATTTCGGAACGTGTCTGTTCCGGATTCTTCCTCTGAATTGGATGTGCAAATTCATAAGTTGCCAGGTGTTCCTGATCCATCCGTTTGATCTGACGGATCAGCCGCTTTTCTTCCCGCAGTTTTTGTAACTGCTCTTTGGCATCTTTCATCAGCTCCATCCCTTTTGGCAACTGCTCCTGCAATTCTTCCATTTCATCCAGGACTACTTCAAACCGGTCATCCCATACCGGAATCTGCCCCAGCTCTTGTTCCAATTCCTGATATCTTCGATACCCTTCGTCCTCCTGTAGATTCCATTTCAGGTTACTTTGTTGCTTTAATCGTTTTTCCTCTTTCAACACTTCCCGCTCTCTTTGATCCAGTGCCTCTCTGCTTCGGATATCCATGGTTAATAAATATCTGCAGTCTGCCCGCAGCTTCTCAATCTGTGTCAAATAGTTCCGCATACTGCCCTGATTGATTGCATAGATATTTCCCTTTGCATAGCGGTTCTGAATTTGATAAATGTCCCGGACATGACTGGCTTGATATCCAGAGATTCCCCGGATGTTTTTCCGTCCGAAATGCATCTGGCAGCGTTGCAGCCTTGGAGGCTTTGGTACCGGATAGGATCTCCATTCTTTTCCGATCCGCTCCCGGATGGCAGCCACCGTATAGGCTTCTCCCAATGTTTTCTTTTTAGTACGGCAAGCCCGTCCTTGTCCGGGCAGTTTCAAGGATAAAATCGCCCCCTCTTCCCGGGACGTTCCTTCCCGGATCTGATAATGCATGGATCGCATCTGTTCTAAAAATTCTTCGTACGATTCCGAAAGAGAGATTGCATAATCAATATCTGCACGGATCAGATTTTTCCAACTGCCTTTTCCTTGATCTTTCCATTCTCCGTATGAGACTCCTTTCCGGTTTCCTTTTTCATATTCCAGTTTGGGAAGTCCATATTTCACACAAAGCTTGTCCGTGATTGGCTGCATAAATTTTTCCCAGTCCCCACGTTCATAACGATACTTATAACCTGTGATACGGTTGACCGAATTGAACACAACATGACCATGACAATGCTTCCGATCCGTGTGGATTCCAAACACATAATCATAATTCTCTCCCAGATATTCCTGGCAGAATTCCTGAATGATCTGATAGGCTTTTTCTTCCGTACATTCTCCTGGTTTCCAGCTGATGATAATATGGTATCCTTTTCTTCCATCCTGCTTCCCCCAGGCCTGCTTAGTATCCATCATGGTACGATACACCTCTTGTGTCGTATTTCCAGAATTTCCACCGACCCATAACTGCTCTTTCGTTTTTTCCGGCTTCATAATATAATCAATTGCATTGTAAAGGTTAGATTGTGATTTAATGTTTAATATCTTCGTGATTGCCATACGTTTGCTTCAATTCCTCTTTCATTTTTTCGAATTGCTGTTCCAAAATTTTCATATTTTTTTCCAGCCGATCTGCCGCAGCCGCTGGTTCATATCCGATATGCAATTGCTTCGTTGCCTGATTGATATTCGTTCCGATTTTTCGGAACTGATACACCAGTTCTTTTAGTTCCTTTTGGATCTGCAGCTCCTTCTGATATCCGGATTCCTGCAGTGTTTTTTTCCGGACATAAGCAGACAGGTTTTTGCTTCCTGTCCGCATCCGTGTTTCCGGATCTTTCTCTGCTTTTTCACAGAGAAATTCATATTCTTCCGGTTGGAATCGGACTCCAACAAAGATACTTCTTTTCACTTTGATCACACCCGTTTAATTCTGTTTCAAATGTTCTTTTCGTTGTTTCATCTGCCCGGATTGTTCCTGCATCACACGGCGAAATATTTCTAAATTAGAACCATCTACTTCCCCATAATTTTCTTCTACAATCTTTCGGATTTCCTCATTCTTTTTTGCTGCAGCCCTTGCTTCTTCCAGTTCCAGTTTGGTCAGCAGTTCTTTCTCTTTTTGCTGCAATTCTTTTCTTCGTTCTTCAATTTTCTGCAGATCACTTTGTACCTTTTCTAATTGTTCCTGTATGCTCATTTTTCTTCTCCTTCTCCTTGTTTTCAGTGCAAAAAAAGAACACCCACTTTACGGATGTTCTACGCTAAATAATATCAGACGGCGGTGGTGTATAGGGGAGTCCCCCATAGGTTTTTGGCACAGTCTTTTTTTCTTCTTTTGGTTTCTTATCAGCCCCGTGGTTTAACTGTTCCAGAAACTGCAAAATCTGCTTGATATCCTGCTTTAATTCTGTCACATCTTCTGCGAGATTTTCCATCGTTGGAGTTTCCTTTTCTTCCTGATTTAAAAGCAGTGCTTCGACCAATCCCTGTCCTGTTGGGTATCGCTGTCGGTCTCTTTGATCGATCACATCAATTGCTTCTTGAGATAATCGGAATGCTCGTTGTATTTTAGCCATGTTTTTCCTCCTACTACAAACTTTTCTAATTCTATTTTACTACTTCTGAATTTGAATATCTAGGTTACTTTAGGTTACCCCAACATAGTTTGCTGCTAACATTCGTATAGCATGTGGTACCAACCGTATAGCTTCCTGATAACATTCGCATAGCATGTGGTACCAACTGTATAGCTTTCTGCTAACATTTGTATAGCACGTGGTACCAACTGTATAGCTTTCTGCTAACTTTTGTATAGCACGTGGTACCAACTGTATAGCTTTCTGCTAACTTTTGTATAGCAAATCCTACTTTTTGTCCGTCAAAACCCTGTTTTTCCATCAAAATTCCCCCTATCTGTACCCAATTCTCCGACAGGAGAATTGGCAAGATACGCATAATGTTTAACAAACATCATGCCATCTTGTTAGGGGAACGCCCCTAAGACCCCTGGATAACATATAAAGATAAAATACTCCCCTTGATTTCCCATCTTTCCCAGGCTTTCTCAGATGCTTCCCCTTTCATTTCTTGCATCTGTCATGCGCTGCACGTCCCATTTTCAATGGCGCACATCCATTTTTTCAAAGTCAATTCCAGAGAATCCTCCTCTTCTTTTTGATCCTGCACAAAGCGGTATGCATTTTCCAAAATGTGTCCGGTATATAGCAAAGCTTGACACTGCTCTGGCTCCTGTTTCAACAGATTTCTAAGACTTCTATAGATCTTTCTTTTCATGACAATCTCTTCCGATTTTGAAATGATTCCATCTTTACTCAGTGCATGACAATCCAAAATGAAAAGCTCCAGTTCCGCTTCTAATTTTTTCCCAACCATCTCCAAAATCTTCACCTCTTTTTTTCTGATTTTTATTTATGAATCTGCAACAACTTTTTCTCTTTAAAATAATCCATGGTCAGTTTGGTTTGTGCATCCTCCGGCTGAATTCCATTTCCACCATCTGCAAAGATGAGCTGGCAATCCATGCTGTATTTTCCTTCCGAAAATCGTACCAGCATGGGTTCCAAAAACTGTGCCCCTGTGGCACTGGAAAATCCATGTTCCTGTGTCCAAGTTCTCAGTGCATCTGCCACTTCTTTTTTGGAAATTCCCATCATAGAAAGTGCTTCCTCGTTTAATCCGGAAAGATCCATAGAAAGTGGTTCTTCCTCTTGTTCTTCCGATTCCTTTGCTGACGCTGCTTTCTCCTGTTCCTGCTTTGGATTTCCCGGTGTTTCTTCTGGTTTGGTCTGTAATTCCTGTTCTACTTTTTCTGTCTTTTTTTCTGATGTTTTCTCCGGTTTCTGACTGGATAGAAGGATGCCGATTCCTGTCAAAATACCGCACAGAAGTATCAAGGCTGCAATCGGAATTATGATTCTTTTTTTCAATTCTATTTCTCCCCTTTCTTACTTTTAATGGAACGGTAATTCTTCCTCGATTCCATCCGGGATATTCTGGAAACCATCCACGTCTGCTGTTCCCATTGCCCCCTGATTTTCCCGCCCCTGCTCTGCTCGACTTTGAGCAAACTCCTGCTCTTCTACTACCACTTCTGTGGTGTAAACTTTCATCCCGTCTTTATTCGTATAGCTGCCCGTCTGGATCCTTCCGGAAACCGAAATCCGCAGCCCCTGACGGAAATATTTCTCAGCAAATTCTGCAGATTTTCCGAATACGACACAGGGAATAAAGTCTGCCGTCTGTTCTCCTTCTCGTTGGAATCTTCGCTCTACTGCCAGCGTATATCTTGCCACCGCAGTTGCCGACTCTCCCTGGGCATATCGAACCTCTGGATTTCTTGTCAATCTTCCTACCAATACTACTTTATTCATTTTCACTGTCCTTTCTTTTTTCTCTAACTTGCCGGAACTCCACCAGGGAACACCCAGCCGATCCAGCCCTGATGCCCCTGACAGGTTGCGGTCTGCCAACTGCACCATTCTTCCAGACTTTCTACGGAAAAATACCCCCGATTGTTGGCCACCATTCCATTTCCAAGATAGATTCCCACATGACCATAAATACTGCCCATCGTTCCATAACCACTGCCACACACAATAGCTCCCGGCGGAATATTTTCCATGCTGGTATTGCCCGTATTTTTATAGTTGTTCCACATATCAATCGCATTTCCATAAGGAATCGTCGGTGCTCCTGCCGCCTGATAAATTCCCGTCACCCACTGGGCACACATATCCGGGGTACAAGGGTAGATTCCCTGGTTCTTAGCGGCATGATCCACGATACTCTGCATCAGCGGAGTCACTGTTCCGTCATAGTTTCCACCACCACTTTTTTGGTACTCTTCATAAGTCATGTTATCGAAGCGGTAGAGGTTATAATTGTCCATATGCTGCACACATTTTTCCACGTAAGAACTGTCCGTTGCCCAGCCCGCCGCACGAATTCCATTGACAAATCCCCTGGCAGCTTCTTTGGTATAGTTTTTATCATTTTTATTCAGATAGGGAGACACCTTACTCGCATAGGGTTCCCGGCTCAACATCCATCCTCTCTGCCGGATACAGGCTCCATAATCCGGGTACACGGCAAAGGCTGCCGTGATCGTCGTATTCCCATTTCCGGTTTCTTCACCGGTGGATAAATCCACACCACCAATCGCATACTTGTCCCCGGAAAAATATTTGATTCCAAACAGATTTTTATACTCGTACGCCAGCTGGGACAGTCCCTGCCCATTGTCTCCACCTGGTCCATATAACCCAAATCCGGATTCTGCAATCACCTGTGCGACTCCGGTAGAAACCGGAATCCCACTTTCTTCCTGCACGGCAAAAAAGGCTTCCATCATATCTTCCGTAATAAATGGCGGCAGTCCATGTCCGGTGGCCGGCTGTTGGTCTAAAAACCCACCGATCAGGGACATGATCACACTGACAATCAGAGAGATTGCCAATACCGCCACCAAAAGAAAGGCCAGCATGGTCACAAGCACGGTCAAAAGTGCCGCTGCAAGCTGCAGTACCATTGCCGCACCTGCCAGTACCACACTTCCAAGGGTCGCCCCCAAATACTTCACAAAAGAGGGCAGGTCTCCTACCTGTGCGTTCTGCTGTTTGGTGTCTTCCAGTTTTGCCCGTTCTTCCCCGATTGCTTGCTGGGCTGCCTGATTCACTTCCTGGACATAGTGTTTAAATGTTTGTGCTGTTTTCTTTGCAGTTCTGGTTGCTAATGTAGCCGGAGTAACCGTGGATGCGCTGCTTGCAACAGAAGCGGCTGCACTCTGCACTCCTTCCGCCACCGGTTTTCCGGTTTTTGCCTGTGTCTGCCTGGCATCCGGGGAACTGTGTCTCTGAGGATTGTGTGGAACAGTTGGTCTCTCCTCCCCGAAGACCTTTTTTCTTGCCTTTTCTGGCTTCCAAATCCTATGTAGCGGTGTCCCTGATTTTGTTCCTCTTCCCTGCAAAAAGACCAGATCTTCCATGGAATCCGCTTTGCTTCCGCCACCAGCAGAGACCTTTCGCTTTCCTGTTTTCCATGCCTGCAATACCTGTCCGGATTCTTTTTCCAGAAGCCGTTTCTGTTTGGACTTTGACATCCGGTTCCATGCTTTCACTTCTTTTGGCGTCAGATACAAGGTAGGATCGCTATATTCCTCCAAATACACCTGCATTTCTTTTTCAATCTGTTGCGCCTCTTCCTGTTCCATCCAGGCATCCCAGTTTTTCTTCTTCCGGACGGAGTCCTGCAATTCTGCCTCTGCAAACAGTTCTGCCAGAACTTCTTCCTGGGACGTTCTTTGTTTTCGTTTTGTTTCATTGAGTCTCATTGATTTCACCTACTTCGCAATCTGATACCAGCCCTCTTTCTCTTCCAGAGCACCTGCTTGAAGCATGGCATCCAACAGCCTCTGTGCTTCCTCCGGGGCGATTTCCAACAAAGCAGTCACATCTCCCAGCCGGATGGGTGCAAACGCTGCCAGCTGTAGCACGGTCTCCCACTCTTGTTCTCCCCATCCCTGTTGCAGCACATCGGGCTTTTCTTCCTGCCAGTTCTGAGGCATCTCCGGTTCCGGTTTATACGCCACCTGCAGGGGCACCCGTTCCTCCCAACGTTCCGGTTCTTCCTCTGATTTCGTCACGTTTTCTTTTCTCACAGGGGAAGTGCTCCTAGCAGAATCACGTTCCTTCCGCTGCGCTTTTTCATGGAAGTTGGTGGAATACTTTTCGTATAAGATGTTGTCTTTCTCAATCCGGGCATTAAACAGCACCACTTTTTTATTCCAGACGATGACCCCCTCTCCCGGTTTTCCCGTTCCCAAGGCACGGAATTCCCGTTCAGATAACGGCTGGATCTCTGCCAGACTTTGGGCATCCACACCCCCCTGATCCAGGAAACATTTATAGGAGCAGTTCTGGAACAGTTCTACCATCTTTTTGTTGGCCAAAGCTGCCACTACGTTCTGCATCGCAAGGGTGACGATTCCTCCGAACTTTCGGAAGGTGATGACCGCATTGTTGAGCATCTCTGCGGATCCCGGTTTTTCGGAAACTACCTGCGCTTCATCTACCACTAAGTGCGTGGCTCTCTGTAATTTTTTGTTATAGTCCATCCGGGTAGACAGATAATGCAGCACCGTATCCATGACAGCTTCCCAGTTGTTTTCCGGCACGTTGCACATCCCAAATCCCACCAGACGGTTCTGGAATTCGATATTGGTCGGATGTGCCAGCATGTCACAGGAGCCCGTGGTATACTCTTCCAGGGAGTTGTAGATGGGACGGATGATGGCTTCATCGTGAGCGTGCCGTACCTGTTCCAGTTCCTTTCCAATCTCTTCCCGCAGCCAGAGTAAGGTGGGCTGTTTCTTTAACCGCTTCTGGGCAAAGACCTGGGCAAACATCTGCTCCGTACAACGGCTCACCACGGAATCGTGCTCCTGGGTGACCAGGATATTTTTCATAATCGCCTGCACCAGTCCTTTGGCATACTCACACTGTTTGGCCACAAATTCCGCTTTCAGCTCTTTACTGCCGGAAAAGACTTCCTGGGTCACTTCAAATCCATTGAGATAAATCCCGCTTTTAGGGGTCAGGTCAAAATACACCCCCTGATACTCCCTGCAGATATCTTCAAATTCATTCTGGGGATCCAGCACAATGATGTCATCTTCGCTTCCAAGCAAGGTCTGGGAAATCTCGGTCAGCTTGATCAGCATGGATTTTCCAGAACCGGAATATCCCACAATGATCCCGTGAGGGTTGGGAAGGAGTTTCCGGTTGGCAATGAGATACCGCCCGGTGGTCTTGTTGATCCCCAGCATCTTTCCGCCCGGCTCTAAGATATCTTGGGCATGGTAAGGGTTAAATGCCACCAGAGAAGAGGTGAGAAAGAACCGCATATAATCCACCTGTCTCCCTCCGGTTGGAAGTGCCGTATTTAAGGCTTTTAACTGTCGGAAATCACAAGGCTCCAAAAAAGCGCCCACTTTATCAGAACGTCCGATGGCGCAGACCTCTTCCATCCGTTGTTGCAACAGCTCCACCCCCTCTTTCACCGGAGCCGTCAACACCACCAGAAGATTTAAAAAGACCCCTTTCTCATCGTTGGCATCCACCAGTTCAATGTATTCCTCGATCTCATCCCGCCGTTTCTTTTTGGTGTAAGACGGAGAGGTGACGATCTGCCCCGCCTGACGCTTCTGCTCGATCTCGTCATTGATTTCCCGCTCATTGTTCATGTGCATGGCAACTAATTTATCGTTGATGACTTCCTGTTGCACCGGAGCAAAGTCCAGCGTCACAAAAGACGGATAAGGAAGGCTGCTTAAAGTATGTAAAAAGGTGTCCGTATCCAGAGATTTCCGATACTGGGTCGCCGTCAGAACCGTCATCATGGTATTTCCCAGAATCAGGTAATCATTAAACTGCTGGATGCTCCGTGGCAGCACATCACTTTTCCAGTCCTGCAGGGTTTCCCGAAGCACCACCTGTGGAAATTCTTCCCCGGGACGCAGCATCCCATGGAGCACCCGGAACCGATCCAGGGTTCCCAACACAGCAATGTCACTGCCCCATCCTGCAAAAGCATCCTCGATCATAGGCTCCAATGCCCGGAAATAGATGTTTGCCTGTGCCAGACTGTCTGCCCTGCAGGTAATGGTCAGATAGCGCAGTGTACGCACCGTGGAGTTAGCATCCGCCAGTTTCGATTCCTGCCACTGCCGGATTCCTTTTGCAATGTCCGGATATTCCTTCTCATTGCGTTCATTCCGGATCGATGCCAAAAATTTTTCTACCGACTGATATTCATTACACAATGTGATCTTATAAGACGCATCCATGGAATTGAGCCAGAACATCAGTTCTGACAGAAAGTTCTTCTTCTCCGTCCGGTTCTTGTTAATGTAATTGATATCTTCAAATACATAGCACCGATCATACAGTGTATCCTTTTTCTTGGTTTCCAACTGGAACACCCCGTTTGCATAGGCTTTATGGATGTTAAATGCCTGACGCACGTTCTTGGGTACTGGAACCAAAGGCTGGGATAGCTCCCTTTTCTTGGAAAATTCCTTATTTCCATTAAAAATTGCCATTTTATCGCTCCTTTCTCGATGGATGCATGGTAAATACTCGGTGTTTCTGACCGGCTGCAGTTTCTGTTTCCCCACAAAGTTTCTTTGTTGCCTGCAGATACTTCCATTCTTTGCATAACATCGGGATAGACATGCCCCGGTACTTAAACAGTCCCAAAACCGGAATCGGCAGTGCTGCCAGAATTCCAATGTAAACGCCTCCCTGCGGCGGAACGTTTAAAAAATACCAAAGGGCAACCATAATCCCGATCACCGTCGGCAAAAAGCAGCCTACCGTAATCAGCTGTTTCAGATCCAGCCCTTTCCAGATGGATTGCTGATATGCCGTTTCAAAATCTTTGTTGATATCGATTTTCATATCCTTTCTTTCTACTCCTTTCCGTTCCGAATTTCGGAACAAGTTGTTTATAAGTGGAAGGTCTCTTTCATAAAGCTCCTTGCACCCCGTACAGAGACTGCCATTCCGATCATATAGATCGTAGAGGTCAGTGCCTGTCCAAAACCGTCAAAGAAATCTGCAAAACTGTCCCCCTGCAGATCCATGCCCCCGATGATCCGTCCGGAGATCGACATCACCAGGGCGATCACCACGATTTCAAACACATTTCCTAAAAAACTTCTGACCCAGCTCTTCGCCGTTTCATCAATCCCACGTCCAGACACCATACTCGGCATGGCCAGTGGGAAGGTCACGGTCAAAAGATACAGCTTGACATAACGGCTGAACAGAGTCAAAAAGATCAGCATTCCACAGATCAGTGCGATAAAGAAATATAAAAATCCCATGAACCACCAGAACAGAACACTTCCGGCATCCACTTCGCCGGTGAAAAAATCTGGTGCCTGGAAATCCAATACCATTCCTCCCATCAGGGATGCCATGGAAAACAGGGTCTTCATCAACTGCATTCCCATCTGCATCAACACATTTAAGGCCACCAGCCGGATCATCCCTTCGATACACAGTTCCAACGTGATATTTTCTTTTAAGTTGGAGGCTGCTTTTAGAAATACGCAGATGAAAAATACATTCATCATGGATAAACCGATTCCCATTGCCCAGGGATACAGAGTATCTGTTACAAATTTCCAAGTGGCCGGGGAAAAGTGCTGGGGGTCTTGACTAATGACCCCCGTGCTCAATCCGATGCACCAATCCCAGACGACTTTTGCCAGCTGATAAAACGGGCCATAGAACATTTCCTTCAACAGGTCTTCTACCCATCCTGGCATTTGCCATCACCTCCTAGCTTGGCAGTCCTGTCCGGATGACCGTAATGATCTGTGGTGCCAGGGTTGCTACCAGACCACTTCCGATCCTCTTAAAGGCAATGGACTGTGCCCCACCATCCTGTGTATTGAGGGACTGCGCCCACTCGAACAGTCCCCACAACAGAAAGATGGTACCGATCGAAGATACAATCGCTGCGATTACCTGATAAATGGCATCAAATCCTCCGGTAATCTGGGATGTGTCCACATTTCCCGCCGCAAACACCGGGACGTTTCCTGCAAAAAATAAGAGCAGACAGCCCACACCGAACTGTGCCACGTGCCATCGCCATTCCTTTTTTGTTGGGTTCACTAGTTTCCTCTGGTTTGTTCTTTCATTCTGCATCTTGTTTTGTTTCATCATTTTTTCCTCCTACTCTCCAATATGAAACACACGGATCATCAAAAACATTAAGATTCCTGCCACCAATGGCATGGTAATAAAAAATGCCAGTCCAATATAGGCGGCACCAAATTTCTGATTCACAACATAAGCGGCAGCTAATCCACATAAAATTCCAATGACCACTGCGATCACAACGACCAGTTTAGATTTCCAATTACTTCTTCTCATAACAATCTCCTTTTCCTGTTCCGAAATCCGGAACATCTCTTTCATTTTGAGTACAAAAAAAGCACGAACCATCCGTGCTTAGTGACAAGTTAATGCGGTTGTCTTTTGAATTTCCCGCTTTAACACCTCCCTGATTTGTTTTTCACAAACAGCACTGGAATCTGACAGATAAGCCAGTGCCGTTTCATAGTCCTGGTACCGACTGTGTTCCAGGTAATCCAGGGCTGCTTTTGCCCGTCCATTTTCTTTGGGACACTGCTCCACCAAAAGCGTCAGCATCCCCCGTAATGTACCAGCAGATTCATAGGCTCTGGGAACAGCATCCAAAAACGCCTGGGAATACGGCTTTTTCGGGAGTCTTTTTCCCTGTTGGATGTTTCCTGCCCTACGATCCCTGATTTCAAACAGAACCATGACAGCAATGGTTCCCGCCGACAACAGAAGCAGGACGATTCCGATCACAATATAAAACATCATAACTCCTTTCTTGTTCCGAATTTCGGAACACCCTATCCTCGGAAATAGTCTGCAATCTCAAAGACCTGCTTCATGGCCTGTTTGGGTGTCAGTTCCTTGGTCAAGAAGCCGCTGGCATAAACACGCCCATCGCCCTTGGAATATTGGAACTGTACCCCCGGCACCTTTTTCCCAAGCCTCTCTAATTTCTCTTCCAACTCCCTTCCGCCTTTGCGTTTTGCGGAAATGTCAAACTGGATCAAGTCTTCAAAAAACAGAAAGGCATAGGACAGTTTCCCTACCTCTCCATGGAGCTGTTCTCCTTCTTCCGAATGCCGGATTTCCAGCTGCTCAAACTCGGGTTGATTGTTCTGCAGATATTTCTGTAAAACTGTTGCAGTCAATTCCTCTCTGGTAATCTCCTGTTCTTTTACGGAAACCCGCAACGGTCGCTGCCTCCATTCATTCTCTTCGGATGCATCCATCTCTTCTGGGATGACTTCCGCTGAATCCGGTTCGGTTTCCACCTGCGGCAGCACGTCTCTCTCTTTTTCTGGCTCCTGTGGCGGTTCCTGTTTGGATTCCAGCAGCTTTTTCAGCAAGGAGGTTCTCTCCTCCCCCAATTGTTTCAACAGAAGCTCTTTCTGCTCCAGCTGGGTAGTCAGGTGTTGGTTCTCCTCCCGTAATTGCGCCAATTCTTCCTGTTCTGCGTATCGTGTCTGCTGGGAACGTGTCTTTTCTTGGAACAGAGCGTCCCGTTCCTGTTTCACTGCCTCGTATTCCGGTTTCGGCACGTATGCGGACAGATCCGGAAGGGACGGTGGGATTCCGCATTCCTGTTGGCCGATCTTATATTCATACTCCCGCTTCAGATCTTCCGCTTCCATTCGTTCATTTCGCAGCTGCTCCAGTTCCAGGCGGCTTTTCATCAAAAGCTCCTGTTGCTGCCCTTCATAGAGCTTCTTGGTCTGCTCAAATTCCTGTTTTTCACGCTGCAGAGCTTCCTGTTCCTTCCGGTGTGCCGCTTCCTGTTCTGCCAGCTTCTGTTGTGCAGATGCCAGCTCCTGTTTCTGTCCTTCCAGGCTTTGGTATTGTCTTCCTAGCTCGGTCTGGATCCTCTGCAGTTCCCGGCTTTTCTGTTCATACTCCTGTTTCCGTTTCTGGTACGTTGCTTCCCGCGCAGCAAAAATGCGCTGCATTTCTTCTAAATACTGTTCGGTTCCGGATCCTTCAGGCTCCGGAAGTTCCCTTGTTTTCCCTTCTTCCATACATCCTCCTTCTTCGTTTACCACCAGAAATCCCCGGTTTTTGGCACTGGTACTTGAGGTACCGATGCCACCGGTTCTTCCGGCTCTGTAGGTTGATTGGCTTCTTCCAAATTCGGTTCTTTTTGTTCGGATTCTTCTCTCTGTTCGATTTTGGGACGTTCCTTTTCGGGTAGAGTCGTCAGGGAACGTCCCAGACAAAGGCTGCCACAGGCAGCCAGAACCATGCTGGTTATCAGCAACATCTTGTTTCGTTTTTTCATGGATTCGCACTCCCTCCTAAAAGGCAGTGCGTGTTTCCACTACCTTTGTTTCTACTGCCAGCCGCTTTGGGGTCTGGAAATATCCCACACAGGTCACAAGCGTCACCCTGGCTGTATCCTGACCCTGGCTCTCTCTAGTGGAAAAACAGGGATCATCCGCCTGCAGATACTTACAGCCTTCCACCTGCAGTTTCCGGACACGCTCCGGCGTATACAGATAGGCTTCCGGATATGCCGTCAAAAACGCTTCGTCCGTAAATTGTTTCAAACTTCCGAACATCTGTCCGGAAGCCATGTTGTGGGCAAACAGATACACCTGACTGTCCGAAATCCTTGCTCCGGCAAAGGTAAAAATACTCCCCAGGGGGCTGTATGCCCCTTCAAAATCTTTGGTCAGGTATTCTGTATCCGTCTGTCCCGTCAGGATGGGACTGTCCACCCCGATCTGGGGCACATACAGCCATCCCACGATCTCCGGATTGATGCGCTGCAATGCTGCAAAATCAATGGTACGTTCCATGGGATCTGCCTCCTGGCTGCCCGCCTCCTGTACCACCAGTTTCTGTAACGCCTCCCCCTTGACTTTGATCTCCTGGAATGGTTCCTGTTCCCGGTATGCCAGATAAAAGCAGCCCACACCCAGCAACACCAACAAAACGGCCAATCCCATAAGTCCCTTACTTTTTCTCATATCTTTTTGCTGCAATTACCAGTCCCCCGGCAAGCACCAGAAGGAGGACTCCCCCTGCTACATACCAAATGGTGGCATCAAACAGTCCGGTCTGGGGTGCCGTATGCTCGGCTGGTCTCGGGGTGTGCTTCGGTTCCACTTTGATGTCGTAATGTAAGGTTTCGTCTGTTTCCATGGCAGGGATGCTTACGAGGGTCGGGGATACCAGATCGTACCCCGGCTGGTCTTTGGCCGTTAACAGATACACTCCCAACTCCTGTTTTTCAAACACGACTTGTCCGTTTCCATCCGTTTTTTTGCCCTGTTCTTGTTTGGCTGTCTCTGCCAGCGTTTTGGCAGCCTCCTCCAACTGCTCTGCCGTGGTCAGCGTATTCAAATCGATCTTTGTGTTTTCATATTCCGGAAGCAGCGTATAGGTGCTGTCCTGGATCTCTCCTACTTTGGTCAGGGAAAACTCCACATCCGCTACGCTGGTTCCCTCTTTTCCCGGTGTCAGCTGGACGGTCACGCTTCCCGTCTGCACCGTCTGCTCTGGACTTTGCCCGGTCTGTGTCTCCTGCCCGGTATTCGGTTCTGCTGGTTCCTGAGCCGCCTGCACACTGCAGACGCTCCCAAAGGTCAATAGCAGTGCCAGACATCCGGCACTAAATCTTGTCATCATATTTCGCTTCATTGATTGTCCGTCTCCTTTCTCTCCAGATATACAGGAGGAATAATAGTAAGAACGCAAACGGCAACAGGGTAAATACCAATTCCCTTGCAGAGGGCAGTTCTTCTCCCATGCTGTTTGCTTTTTTTGCCTCATAAGGCACCCGCTTTCCAGTTACGATCAGGCGGTGTGTGTTTAACCCGTAAGGGGTACAGGTAATGATCGATGCCAGATCCTGCCCTTCCTGGATCTTTAATATAGAGACTTCTTCGGGCTTTACCACCTGGATCTCCGTCACCTGATAGGCCAGGGTTTCATTTAAGACGTGGAAAAAGAAATAATCCCCCTTTTCCATCTCATCCAATCGGGTCAAAAGCTTCGACTGGGGAAGTCCCCGGTGTCCGGTTAAAATGCTATGGGTAGATTCCCCTCCCACCGGAAGGCTGCTTCCCTGCAGATGCCCGATCCCTTTCGATAATACTTCTTCACTCGTTCCATGATAGATTGGAAGTTCCACTCCGATTTTTGGGATATCCAGACTTCCCATGACCCCTGTCCCGGTCGTATCTAGCAGGGATGCGTAAGACGCATCCCCCAAAAGAAGTGCATCCTCCCCAGATAAGGCTGCCCCATTGGTCTGGTAGAGGATGCTGTTGTAATGTTCTGCCTGTTTCCGTAGTTCTTTTACATCCCGTTTCTGTTCCCGGATGGTCTTCTGATAGGTTGCAATCACCTTTTCCTGCTCTTTCTGACTGTACAGATGTGCCAGAAGGGGCAGACAGCAACAAAGGAATCCAAGGACGAATAACACCCAGATTCCCCATCGTTTCCGCATTCCTTATTCCTTCTTTCTTGCTTTTGTAACTGCCACTGCCATCAGCCCGGCTCCTGTTACCAGGAGGATTGCCATTGCCGGAGTACCGGTAACCGGAAGTTTGCTTCCCACTTTGTTGACAACGGTCAGGTTCGCATTTCCCTGTTCCGGATCGGTTTCCAGCTGCAGGTCATTTTCTTCCGTTGCCCCGTCATAGAAGCTCTTGATATGTGCCGTTGCCTGCAGCTCCTTCAAGGTTTCTGCAGTGGCTCCCTGACCCTTGATGTAATTGTTTCGGTCATCCGTATAGGTTGGGATGATCTTGATCTCGATGGGGTCTTTTAACAACCGGTATCCGTCCGGGGCTTTGGTCTCTTTCAGCCAATACGTTCCCTGATCCAGACCGATGAGGATCACCTGTCCATCCGCTCCGGATACCATCTCCACCGCATCCTGTGGTTGGCTGCCACCTGTGTGATCCGTACCTCCGGCAGAATCCCGGTTGATCACATGATAGCCTGTATCCCCCTGTTTCACGTAGACTTCGTTTTTACAGTCTTTGTCACTGTATAACCGGAAATGTGCACCCTGCAGCACCTTGTCATGGTCATTGGTTTTCACAATGTCAATCCGATAGGTGAAGCAGACGACCGTATCCCATGGGGTAAATCCTGTTTTCCCGTCTCCGTTGGAATCTGCATCGTTGGAGAATTCCAGCCGCACATCATTCTCAAAGCCCGGACGTCCCGTATCGTTGGCTGCCAGATCATTCAACGTTGCCTCATAAGTCAGGGTCACTTTCTGTCCATAGGTATTTTCCTGTTTCGCATTAAAATTCGGGAACTGTCTGTCCACGATTGCTTTGATATCCTGGACAACCACCTGGAAAGTATCTTCCCCTCCTGAATTGGTGTTCACAGTAAATTCCCCTTTTTTCAAAGTGTAGCTTTTCCCCTTTTCATCGGAAATGGTGATCTTCACACTTTCCGGCTGGAATGTCAGGGCTTTGTCCATCTTGTCATGCCATGCGTAGTAATAAGTCTTGTATCCGTTCATGTTTGGAATGTTGGACTCATATTTGTAAGGAACGGTCTGCCCGATCTCATAGTCCCCAATGTCATTCCAGCCGTTTTTATCCGGAATGTTCTGGGGCAGATCATCCTCCTGGATTTTTTTGATCACACTTGGATAATCGGATTTGATCTGCATTTCTGCCGTTGGGTTTGCTGTACTCACCATACAAAGAGATCCTGCAGAGTGTGTCCCTTCCACATCCGTAATTTCATCCACCAGATAATAGCCGAACGCTAAGCCTGTCAGCTGGACAGAATTGTCAGCTTTTACATCCTTTACATTCACCACCTCGGACTGCACGCCCTGTTTTTCGATTTCATCTCGTAAATCCTCTACGAAATACCGAAACTTGCTGTAGCGTCCTTCCAGTTCCTGTTCCGTCTGCGCTCCTTCCACTTTGTAGGCGTTCAGAGACTGGATGTAATCGATTACCATATATTCTGTCACATCATCCACTGGAACAGACAGTGCCTTTGCTGCCACGTTCTTTAATGCCTGTTCGTAGGCTGGATTGAAGGTGTAATTGATGGATTCCATGCCCTGTGCATTCTGCGCCAGGAACAGCTTGTACACATGGAATTTCTTCCCTACCAGCGTCTGGCCTGCATTTCCCTTGATGGTAATGTTTGCCGTGCCGCTTCCCATGTTGGCAATTCCGCCCTGGGTGTTATATTCCTTTGCTGCCACGGTTGCTTCTTCTGCAGCCTGTACTGTCAACAGCGGAGCCCCTACGGTACTTACACTGATTCCACCCAATGCTAAGAGTGTTGCGAACATCCACACTTTATTTCTCTTCATCTTCCTGTTTCCCCTTTCTCTTCATAAAGTATCCTGCCACTATCAGACAGCCGATTCCCACCAAAACGATTCCCAATGTCCAAGGGCTTCCGGTTTCCGGCATCTGCATTCCCACAAAATTTACTACTTTTAGATGCACTTCCCGTTCTGCTTTCGTTCCGGTAATGGCAAAATCCCCGGTTGTATCCGTATACTTCTTTCCATTCACATAGTATTCAAAGAGATCTTTTTGCGGATCACTTTTGGTGTAGATTTCATACACGATATCCGTGCCGTCCGAATTCACCGGGATCCGGTAACCCTCCGGTGCTTTGGTCTCCTTCAGATAATACTTCGTTTCCACTTCCAGATCTTGAAACCGCAGGATTCCATCTTTTCCACTGGTCGCTTTCTGCAATTCCTGCTTGCACTCCTCGTCTTTATAGAGGGTAAATTCTGCCCCTTCCAGCACTTTTGCATGGTCATTCACCTTGTGGACAATCAGCTGATACGGTGCTAATACATCCTCTACGTGAAGCTGTGCCGTTCCATCCTCACGAACCGTAAATTTCATGGTTCCGGTTTTGTCTGTTGCCGTATTTTCCAGCAGCGTGATCTTGTTGTTTTCATCCACCGAAAACTTCAAAACACCTGGATTTTTGGTATATCCATCCGGTACGCTTTTCTCCTGAATGGTATGGGTGCCACGGGTCAGCCCCTTCAACACGGCCTGTCCCTTGTCATCCGTTGTCACTTCCTCCTGGTTTCCTTTGGAGTCCGTGTGTAGGAATACCACGCCTGGGATTGGCGTATCCTTTCCTTTTAAGACTTTCACGATATCCAGTGTCAGCAAGGTTTCTGGAATTTTAGGCTCATTGTAGGTATAAATAAACTCACTGCCATCATTATTACTGGTAATCGGAATCACAAATATTTCCGGATTGATAATGTATCCTTCCGGAGCTTTAGTCTCTTGAATTGTAATTATACCAAGAGGTATTTGTGGTAGTCCGGTAGCCCCTAAATAAAGTTCGCTTCCCGATATTAAATACTTCGTATCATAATAGCAAAATCCATTTTCATTAGTTCTAAAAATCCACGTTCGTTCTGGTGTCTTTCCCTGTTCTGCCGGATCCTGCATTCCCGTTGGTTCTGTTTTATAGTATTTCACCGTAAACTCAGCCCCTTCCAACGAGGCACTTCCCTGTGGTTTGTTCTGATTGGTTTCCTTGTCAATTTTTCCAAGCAGCACTCCCACCGGGTCTAATTGTGGAAGGTCTTTCACTTTCACCACCGCAGTCCGTCCTGCTGTGACGGTAACCGGATGTACTTTTTGATCCAGGACAAACCCTTTCGGGGCTTTAATCTCTTTGATAAAATAGGTACCGGCCTCCACTTCCACCGTATTGGAGTTTCCCTGCGCATCGGTGGTCAGATCCGCAATCTTTGTGGTGCAGGCCTGCTCTTTATAAGCACCATAGATTGCACCCTCCCTACTATAACAACTGTTTCCCTCTGTCAATTCCGGGTTGGCAGACTCCTTTTTCAGGTTGATGCTCCCTTTTTGGTCTTTTTCAATCCACACAATATCCTGTTTATCGTTATACGCAACATAAGCGGTATACTGATCCATCAGACCACGATCTCGGACAACCTTTACCCACCGTTCTTTCAGTTCCACGGAAATGTTATACACCCATGCCAGCTGGTTATAATTCAATCCTGTGGTATATCCGCCATACAGGTAGCCAATGACTGCATGGCAACATCCGTAAATATCCGGAATGTGCGCCTGCACAGATGGTGATTCAAAATAGGGCTTGCTGACATCGTATGCCGGCCCACCGATTGAAACCAACAACATTGCTTTAATCAGATCATTGTTCAACTTTGAGATCTGAAATACGCCTGATGGAGTGGGACTGTTTGGTTCTGCACAGTATCCCAGATGGGTACCCGTTTCCGTCTGTACGCTAAATTCCGTTGTATTCCAGGATCCATAAGCATGGGGTGTTCCCGGCCGGATCGTTGCCTGGGAGCCCACTGCCGCAAAAAAGCTGCTCCGATCCTGCGTTTCCCCTTCTACACGTGCCTCTCCGATTGGTTCCTTTTTTGTATACTTCCCAAGCTCTTCTTCGGGGATCAGTCCTTCCAGCTTTTCTTTGAGTTCCTGGATGTCTCCTGCCTGTTCGTCAGGATCCACTGTCTCTGCCGCCCATACAGGCATACTTCCTGACAACAGCAAAACCGCCAGAATTGCAGACAGGATCCGTTTCCATTTTTTCATGCAAGTTTCCCTCCTTTTTTCTTTTTGTTCTTCCTGCAACAACCCTTGTTAGGAAGAATCCGCAATCCGGATTCGGTTCCGATATCGTCTCATTTTTGCTCCCTCCCTTCAAAATGGGTGCAAAAAAAGAACACTCTTTCGAATGTTCTTTTTTATTTCCTGTCTTCTGTTTATTGTTCTGTTCCAAACTCCGCTTTCATATAAGCGTCCTGTTCCTCTTCTGTCATGGCATCCCACATGTCATTCCAAGCGTTCTCCGCTTCCAACTGCTCTAAGGGAAACGGCAGCTCCTCGTTGGGATCAATCAGAGTCCCCTGATACCAAAATGGCTGCATTCGCTCTTTCTCTACCATATGTACTCCTCTCTGCTATTTCTTTGCCCCGCATCCGGTACAGAAAAATCCATCACTGACAGTTTCTGTCCAGGCTGGTGTATCGACTACATAACGTGTTCCGTACTCTGCCGGATGTTCCACCGTTCTCGTCACTGTTTTATAGTACTCTATATGATGTCCCCCTCCTTCACCAGCTATCGCATGCTGATATGCATGTCCTGATGGATCCGCTGTACAGTCCGCTCCGCAGACGTTGCAGCACTCCCATGGATCATAGACATCTTCTGTGACTGTCTCTGTCCAGGCTTCTTTTACCACATACTGCTCGTTATGCCCCACTTCCGGATGATTGACTGTATGAGTCTTTTCTTGCCAGGTATGCGTGTGCTGTGGTTTTCCTGGTTTCGATTCTGGTTGGCTCGGCTTCTGTTCCGGCTTACTCGGTTTTTGTTCCGGCTTAGATTCCGGCTGACTCGGCTTCGTCTGTGGTTTGTTGGGCTTCTGTTCTGGTTTGGATCCCGGTTGACTCGGTTTCTGCTCCGGTTTGGAAGAAGATTCTGTTTTTCCTGTTTCTTTCTCTGCTTTTACCGATTCTTTCTTATCCGCCTTTTCTGTAGATTTCTTATTGTCAGAATTTTCTGACTTTTTTGCTATGGTTTCCTTTTTTTCCGCTGTCTTTTCAGACTTGGTTTCTTCCTTTTTTCCAGTATCCTGTTTCGTATCCGTTTTCTTCTCAGAAGTTGTATCCTTCGAATCCGTTTTCGCAATCTTCTGATTGGAGGACTTTGCCTCCTGTTTTGTCTCTACCTTTGTCTGCACAGTGGTATCCTGATTCGCTGCTACATATCCGCCGATCCCCAATGCTGCGATCAAACAGATTCCCCCACCAATCTGGATCTGTCGTTTGTATCTTTTCCACATTTCTTTCATTCCTCTTCGCTCCTTTTTCTATACTTTTCTAATTTTAGTATACCACCTTTACAAGGTGCATTCCAGGTTACTTTACGTTACTTTAGGTTACCCTGCGTCCGCCTTAAAGCCGTTTTTTCATCCGCAGATATTGAAAAATATTGACCTTTCTGGATGTCGGCTTTATTTTTAACATAGGATCCTTCTTTAATCGATACACCAGTTCATACTCTGACCTCTTATCTTCATACAACCGTTCCAGACAATGTGTAAAACTAAAATCTGTTGTTTTTCTCGCCTGTTCTATTTCTTCTTTTAATAAACATAAATCTGTTTCATAATAGGACTTCGACAATGCTCTGTCCGCCCGGAAGGCCGACAGATAAATTTCCCATGCCATAGCCCCTCTCAATTCCTCTTTGGGAATTTCCCAAAGCCTTATTTCTGCGGATAACAGTTTTTCTATATAGGGATTATGAAAAATTGAATCCGATTCCATCCTGTCATCTCCTTTTTTCCAATTTTAGTATATCACCTTTGTAAGGTGCTTTCTAGGTTACGTTACGTTACCCTGCGTCCACTTGGAATCCATCTTGTCAGAAGATCGGACTCTTTCCATATCCAAATATTTTTCCCGCAAATACCAGGCATGGTCTTCTGTAATATCCCCATCTATAAATGCACAGTTGATGGAACCATACAATTCTCCCCACAGGCAGTCATACGGCCATTTTCCTTCTTTCATCGCATCTAAATCATGCTGCAGATATCCCGGAAGATTGATTTCATAATATTCCTTTGTCTCCATTGAGATCTCCTTTTCTGACAATTTTAGTATAACACCTTTGCAAGGTGCATTCTAGGTTACTTTACGTTACTTTAGGTTACCCTGAGTCCGCAAACTTTACTTCCGGAACCGTTTTTCCTGAACCGCTTTTCGGAACATCTCTGCAGATATTTCCGGTTGTTCTGTCTGTTTCTTTACAAATCCATCAATGGATGTATCATAAACAAAGCGTTTCACTTCTCTCATATCCCCTGTTTCATAATATCCAATCAGCTTTGCGAAAAATTCCTTCTGACACTCTACCGGAATACGGAGAACACCTGCACCGCCTTGAATCATGATCTGATTGGCTGCAAGCTGCGCCGTCCGCTTATTTCCATCAAAAAACATCTGGGAACGCATGATATAAAGCATGATCGTAATCGCTCTTTCAGTCACGGACAGATCCGCATTCATAATCGCCTGAATCTCCGATTCTATTTTTTCATAAATTGGAATCTCTGGCTTCCAGGATGTTCCACCAATACTGACATCCGAATTTTTCAATTTTCCGGCATGTATCACGATCCCTTCTCCGACTTTCTGATTCAGTTTTTGTATATATTGAAAATCAAATGGTGCATTCACAGTAGCAAACATCATCTTCCATCCATGCTTTAGGTTATTGATTTTTATAAGTTCTTCTACACTCAATCCTGCAACACTGCGTCCCTCATAGATTTCCTGCACTTCTGGAAATGTGACTGCAATACCTTCCAGTTTCGACTGAGAATAAATACTATCTACAATGTTCCTTTTCGCATAAAACAGGTTGTCCTGCTGTTCCATGAAAAATTTATCCTGCATCATTTCCTTCCCCTCAGCTGGCATAGATCTGAAGAATTTCCTGTTGTTCCTTTTCTGGAAGTTCTGCGATCGATATTGCTGCATTTCCTTCCACCATTGTGCCTGTAGGTGCGTCTGCTTCCTCACATTGTATAAAAAACAAATGCCCATCTTTTTTCAGAATTGCCTTTTCTTGATAATAGCCAGATACGTAGTATGACATAAAACCGTCTCCTTACAATAATTCTACAGTAGCTTTTTAGTTCCCCATACCTTCTCCTAAAATTATTATTCCAATGACACAAATAACCAGTGATGTAAAAACCGGATTTGAGTATACGATCATCAGTTCAATTAAGAGAAGCATATTTAACACAATCAAAATGATCCATACTTTTTCTAACTCATTGCGACTTCTATAATTCTTCCCAGATACCACAACCAATGCGATTGCTAAGATTGCCCCTACAATGAAGTATCCCCAAAACCGTTCTTCTGCTACTACATTCCACGCTTGAAGAAAAACATTTTCATACTGTTCCGTATTTTATGTAGAGCCTCGTTATAATGCTTTAAAAAGAAAGTATATATGATTACTGTAATTTCCAATACTATATTTAAGGCTATTTTGACTTTTGCAATTGCCGTCATCTGTTACCATACCTTTCCAAGTATAAATGCTATAATTGTCCATAGAAATGTCAGTTTTACCACATCAATCGTTTGTCCTGCTGATTCTGTCTTCATCCATCGATATAACACCCCTAGAATTTCAAAACACATCCATACAAAGTAAATAGAAGAAACCCATACAACCACAATATATATATGAAAAAGTTCCCCCCTGACAATTGCAGATATCAAACTACAGAAGTCAATAAATAGAAAGCACAAGAGTATAAGACACCTTTTCCCTGCTTTCTTTCCTCCGTCCATAAAAAATGGAGCTGATAAGATTGCAAATACACTGATAAAAGAAATCATTATCTCTAAAGATGAAATGTGTATCTCCGGTATGTTTCCTAATGCGATACTTCGTTGTAACTGTTCGGAAAGCGGAAGTAATTTTATTCTGCTTAATTCGAGCAAATAGCACGAAAAAATACCACCAATACCTACCGTAAACAGCATTTTATATACGTTCTGTTTCATACGATTTTGTCCCATTTCTACTCTCCTTTTTTATATTTTATCAGAAATTGTATATTATTCAAGTTCTTTAAAACTCATGTTTCTAAGAGCTAGAAACCGTACTATTACAAATATTACTCATTTTTATTTAAGGTTAATATGTATAGTTTTGTTTTCAATTTTTATTTTCAATTTTGCTGTCACTATGATAAACTATAACTATATATCCATGAAAGGAGTCAGATAAAATGAAAAAAGCGATACCTATTATATTGGCAAGCATTATGCTCCTGTGTATGTTTACTGGTTGCAGTTCGAAAAATAGCTCTGTGGTCGGCACTTGGTATTCTGACCAAGATGATGAGTCAGTCCTATTGCTGAAAAAGGATAATACATATACGGATGGCTCTTGGCTGAGTACTGGTGAGTTTTTCGTTGAAGAAAACACGGTGGTTATGGTCGGCCCTTTAGACGGGACGCACAAGTTAAAAATTGAGCAAGAGGACGGACAAATGATTCTTCGCTATTATGACAGAGATAGTGAAATTCCTCGTACTTTTTACAAGTCAGCCGATCAAGCCCAAACTGCCAGAGATGCCCGCAAAGAAGCTGAACGCATTGCGGCGGAGGAACAGGCTGCCGCAGAGTTAAAGGAATTGGAAGATGGCCTGATCGGGTATTGGTACACAGACTCTCGCTCTCCCATCGAGTTCACACAAGATGGACTGTACATTGAGTATACGGCGGACGGGATACAACAAGGGAAGTATCAAGTGTTATCGGGAAGTGAACTTTCTGTCACCAAAGCCGACGGCAGTGAGGTCAATCTGAATGCCCAGTTTGAGGAAGATGGAACGCTCCAACTGGACTATGATAGTTACACAAAAGCTGAGCCATTGGCTTTGTCCACAGACTTACTTCTTGGTGAATGGTATGCTTCGACCGACTATGAAGGAAATCCAAGTAGAGAATATTTTGACAATGGAACCTATGCGATTAAAAGCTTATTTCCCGAATATGTATCTGATACCATCATCAACTATACCGTAGAAGATAAAAACCACTTTATGTCATATTCTGCTGATTCTCCGGATAAAATGACAGGATGGGCATATTTGAGCAAAACGGAAACCGATTATCAGCTATATTGGAGCCACACGGAAGAAAACTTTGCAGGAAGTTATACTAGCCTTGTTTTTTTAAGTCGGCCAATTTCCGATAATTGATGAGGGTCTAACTGGATATGTCAAAAACAATACTTGCAAGCAAAGTTGCGTGACAAATGGAAACATTCGTAGAAAAAGGAGAGGAAAAGGGTTCTGAAACATCGGGCTCTTTTCCCTTTGTCGGACAGATAGTCGAGTGTTACTATCTTTTCTCTCGGAAATGGCATTTACTTTTTCTATACATTCGATGAAATGGCAAGCAATCCGCCCCCCCCCATCTGCGGTATCGTATTCAATTTTTCGTTGCTTTCTTTTTCCATCATTCCATCATTCACTTCTACTTTTTTATTCGTTCCTTTGCTTTTCATCCGATTAAGGTTTCGATTTGTCATATGCCTCTCCTTTTTGCTTGCAGTATATGACATCTTCTTTCCTCTGCATAAGAACGTTCCGAATTTCGGAACAGTTCTGTTCTCATCTCCTTCTTATTCTGTGCTTTTCTTTACCAACCCTCTGAAACAGAGGTTCTGCTACAGCTTTTGCCGGTTCCAATAGTTTTGTCCGCAAATTTTCCAGTTCTCCCTCCTTTGCCATGGAATGATACTTTCCTGTACGTCCACCTACAATGATATGGTCTAACACATCAATTCCTAAGATATGTCCACCCGCACACAATTTTGATGTAACCAGAAAATCATGGTGACTCGGCTGCGGATCACCAGACGGATGATTATGTAACAGGATGACATAGCTCGCATTGGAAAGGATTGCACTTTTAAACACTTCCCGTCCTGTTACCAGGGACGCATTGATCGTTCCCATGCTGACGATATTCATGTTGATTACCTGGCTTTTCGTTGTACAGTTCAAAATGCAGAATACTTCCCTGTCATACTCTGACAACTCTTTTCTCATAAACTGTACGACCTGATCCGGAGAGGATAACTGTTCTTCACTGTACAAGGTTTTATCCATGACCAACTTTACCTGCACAACGTCCAATCCTTTATTCGGCATCAAACGTCACCTCCAGGATCTGCCCTTCTTCCAGATTTTCTATCAGTTCCTTCAATTCTTCCGGAGTGCACCTAACTTCTTTTTCTTTCACGGTTTCCCTCTTCTCCTTCCTGTATTTCTTTTGCTGGAGAAAACATTCCCAGGCGGTCTCCCAACTCCATCATCCCCTCTATGATGCATACCAGTTCTTTTCCTTCCACCCGGAACATGTGGAAAGTCAGATTCAAACATTCCTCCTCTGGATGCATTTCGCAAAAGAATCCCTTTTCTATTTCTTTCTCTTCTCCGTCCTCATAGCAAATAACCACTTTTTTTATTTCTTTTTCTGGTTCTATTTTTCCCATAATTCTCCTTCCTGTTCCGAAATTCGGAACAATGATTTACTATTCCATCATTTCCTCAAACAGTTTCCTCGGGAGTATCTTGTCACAATCGATACACTGTTTCCTGCGTCCTGCATAATCTGTAACATCTTCTGAGCCTCCGATCGGTTCGCCGTCAAAATCAAACAGCAACGCCCTATGTACTCTTTCAATCTGGTAATACCCTCTGTTGGAACCACAAAATGGACATTTCATCCTTTTCACCTCCACACATACTGTTTCCTTTCTGCACTCCTGGCAAAAAATCTATGTTCCGAAATTCGGAACGGATCCGATTTATCATTATTTCCAAAATTTGAAACCGGCTGATATCCCAAATCTTCGTAGACTTTCCAGCTGTAATAAAAGGTCATGGTATCCGGCGCATTATACAGACTGGTTAGAAGATAGGCTCGGATATTGTGGATCCGGGTGGTTGTCTGCCCCAGGGAATATAACACATATTGGATATGTGACATGGTCAGTTTAGAAAATTGTGTCCGCAGTTCTGCTGTTGTATATTCCCGTCTTCCAAATCGGTGAATTGTAGTACTCTTTCGGCTGCACGTGTCCACTGCTACAGCAAGCAGTACTGACAACAAGTCTGCATCTGCTCCGTCTTGCAGCAAAACATCATATTCCCACTTCTTCCGGAAAAATGCTTCTACACAGTCTCGATCCATCCATCGATCCTGTACTCTTGAATGATTTACTGTATACAGGATAGATAGATGTTTATCTCTATTATTATTTTTATACTCAGTATTATTAGGGTTGCAGTCCTGATACTTCTGGAAGTTGCAGATCTGGCAGGTCATCGGGTCATTTTGATTTTGGGACTGCCAGTTTTGATACTGCTGATCGGTTGCACAATCTTCGGATTCTATCTGTTCTTGCTGTTCTATTCTACTTTCCTCCGGGTTGCAAATCTGGCAGGTCACATCCGAAACAGCAGATTCTTCCTGAATTTCCATTGTTTCTGTCACATCTTCAATAACTGTATATTCCGGGTTGCAAATCTGACAGGTCAACCGATGCTCTGTTTCACCCTGTTCCCATTCCTCAATCTCAATGTCTGCTCCGGACAATAATTCTGCAATGGTTTCGGAATTACACAGATATACTAAATTGGGCTTTCCAAGACCTTGTTTCCGTCTTTCTATCAATCCCAGATTTTCCAATTCATCCATCATACGCATAATCGTGGCTCTGCTGTAAAATAAATCCTGTGCCATTTTCTCAATAGAGTAAATAAGATAGATTCTTCCATTTTCATCTTTCCAATTATTTCTGGCAGACAATATGAGCCGTTCCCGAAGCACGCAATACAGAATCTTTGATTTTGCTGACATTTTTGCCAAACTTTCGGTAAATACCAACTCCTTTGGCAATATCAAAAAAGATTTACTCAGAACATCTTCCCCATAATAATACAGTCGTCGTTTCATGCCTTATTCCTCTCTTCCCTGTTGTTTCCCTTGTGAATTACTCAAAAGCCGGATACTGATAAAAAGACCTGTGCCGCCTAACAGCATACTGACCACCAATTTCCATGCTGTATTTTGCGGGATTGCCCAATCCCATACTGCCATCAGTCCAAACATCCCCATTGCTGTCAATAACTTGATAAGTCTTTTTCTCGTGTGTTTTGATAGTTTCCCCATATCTGCTCCTGTTCCGTTCCGAATTTCGGAACATTACTTTTCTTTCAGTTCCTTTAACACCTTTGCAAGTGGCTTTAAATACAGCCTGTTTGGTTTCTTGCCACCCTGTGTTTTTTTCTTGATCAACCCAAGCCCTTTTTGTTCATCCAATTCTTCCAATAACCGGATTGCTTTCCTTTCGCTGCAATGGAGCAGATCCATAATCTCCTGGATTGGAAACTCAATATAGAGCTTTCCTTCTTCATCAATCCACCCTTTCTCTTCTGCATCATTCAGATACTCCAACATTACAAAATATAAGATCTGTGCGTCTCCGGGTAGCTTTGCAAATGCTTCTGTAAATACCAATTCCTTTGGAATCAGTATTGCATTTTCATCTGCTTCATATGGTTCATCTCCATAAAAATACAATGGATCTCTCATTTTTTTCTCCTTATTCTGTTGTTCCGAAATTCGGAACAGTATTCCTTGTGCCTACTTCATCTTTTTTCTAACAAATCATAAAATTTCTGTGACTTCTATTTTTAAGGCTTTCGCAATAGCCATAACTGTACTTATCCTCGGGTCACAGTTTTCATTCCTTAACATTACCGATAAATTCCCTTCACTTACGCCTGACAGTTTCGACAATCTGTATTGCGTTATATTTCGTTCTTTCATAATTTCTTTTATCTTTTTATTCCTCATTTATCGTTATCTCCTTGATTACTTTTAATTATTGAAGTATAATTTTCTTAAAATATAAACGAAGGGATTATACTTATGAAATTTGAAGAAGCTTATAGTATCTATGACAATGAAACTCTTTCTATCGAAACTATCAAAACTATCTATAATCAAGATCCACGTGCCTATATAGAAAATTATAAATTCTCCTTTTTTTGCCCTGAATGTCATTTAGCGCAACTATCATATATCAATGCTGTAGTTCCTTACTTCCGAGCCTACCCAAAGGCCAAGCACCATGAAAATTGTGATTTACAACAAGACGAACGCTCTCGGAAAGCAGCAAAAATCTTTGTAGAAAACGATCAAAATATAACAATTATTCAGAGAGAGATGCAAAGCGTACTTTGTTCTCTATTTGTCTCTCATTCAAAACATATCCCTGTTCATCATAGTTCCAGTACTTCAAAAACTTCCTCTACCACTACACACGCTTCTCATTCGTCACGAAACAAACGTATGGGGCGAAAACGTATTGATCTCCCTTTTCGAGAAGAGGATTATAATTGTTATAAATATTTCTACGGAAAAGCAAAAATTAAATGGGAGTATGATAAGAAATCTCAAAAATTTCGCCTTCTTCTCCGTCATATAGAAACCAATAAATTTTTAGGACGTATTTTTGTCACATTGCCAGTGTATGGACATCTTCCATCGGAGTATAAAACTCCCACTGAATATTGCTGTGGAATTATCTTTACAGCTGAAATAAAAAATCAAGAAAAAAGCTATTTTAGTACAACCCTTTATAACAGTTCGTACATAATGATTACTAAACTTTAATAATTTCTACACAAATTTTATATTTAATTTTAGATTATCCGCATAAACACTACACTTTTAAACATTTTGAGGTATAGGAAATACTCATTTTACCACAGATTTACCACGATTGAATGAGCCTTGATATGATGATAAAACGACAAAGGGAGATAGCACAAATAACTGTGCATCTCCCTATATTTTCTTTGTTTATTCCGTTGATTACTTCATTTGATTTCAAACTTTAACGCTTTTTTATATCTCGTTTTTAAGTCCTATCATAGATTTCACTCCTAACAATTTATTTTTCCAGTAATATTAAACATCCCAAAGGTAAATACATAAACAGTAATGATAACCGTTGCCATAAGCCTTCAAAGGCTAAAACTGTATTTTTGTAATTAGGCTTATCTCCCATAACAAAACATGAAAAACACAATATTGCTAATATGAAACACCCTATGTTGAAATAAAAGAATTTAATGTTATTTATTTTATATGCATAAATTCCTAGAAAAAGTGGTGCAAATGCTAAGCACATAAAACCAATAACAGAACCATACCCATGTATTTTTTCTGAAAGAGTAGCAAGACTTTTTACTTCCCCAACAGGGAATAAACCAGAAAGAATACACCCTCCGATTGCATAAATCAACAATATTACAAAAAGTGTTACTGCAATCAGTTTGGAACTCTCTGAAATAATCGCATATACGTTGAAATCAATCACTATTAAGGTAATTCCAAAGACTACCAGCCACGCATTGTATATAATATGTAGCGGAGCCTTACTATTCCCGAGAACGCTCATAACTTGTATTAAATGATTATACCCTTTATATGCTGGAGCTAAGATAAAAGGAATAAGTAAATCTAAGATGAAAACTATTGGCAATATAGTCATAATGCTATTTTTCATCTTCTATACCGTTACTTAATTTACCAAGTCCTTTTAATATTTTCACAGCTAATTCTTTCATAACGTCCGCTTTTACAATCGCTATCCCTTGTTCTTCATCGCCCAACACTAATAAGGTATCCCCTGATTTAATATCAAAAATCTGTCTTGCTTCTTTTGGAATAACAATTTGTCCTTTTTCCCCTACTTTAACTGTTCCAAATATATGTTGTCCTTTTTTCATTGACATTTTCACATCTCCAATCTAACATTTCTATTTTGTTATACTTTTCATACTTGCAATAAAAATATAACAAAAATAATAAGACCTGTCAAGTTTAAAGAAGCGTGTACCTATAAAAGAGATACACGCCTTACTTTGCCAATTATCCGACAATCTTCCAGTTACTATCCTTATGTAATACAAGTTCATACTGCAATACCTGCGTCGCCTTTGTCTGATTTATCATAAATTAGCTTTTATCCCTTTCTTCCTCTTGGCTACCCACCACAGTCAAGAAAAAGCCCTGTCAAGAGCCTTGCCACCATTGGTGGTGCTTTGCACTCTTTACTGGGCTTTTTGTTTGCTGTATCTTCCATGCAAGAGGAAAATCAAAGACCTCTGTTCCATTTCGCCTTTAGATAATCTTCATAGTCCGCTTCATTAAAGTCTAATTGTGGCGAAGTGTCTGGTATGTTGTTTCTGTTGTCAATATCTGCAAGTTGACGGAATATCCAGTCAGCATAAGGGTCGTGGTATTTGTATTCTTTCAGTTGTTCTCTGTATCGGTCTAACCCTCGCATTTCCTTATGCACTTTCATCATGCGTTCTATTTTCTGATGCTGTATCAACTGCTTGATTTCCATAAGTTCTTCCAACTCTGTAACCTCATTGGTAATATAGTTATGGATATACTGTATAAGTTTATATACCTTGTAAAATCTGCATTCTTTTTCATCATTGAAAAACTCATTTTCAGACAGATAATCTAAGGAAACAT
>OCAS01000103.1_pt1 | contig 90892 bp, 86 predicted proteins | sample 1550751 | NCBI WGS metagenome assembly OCAS01 (sample SAMEA2580301, study PRJEB22360) | human gut metagenome | biome: human gut; feature: human-associated habitat; material: faeces | place: Denmark | collected 2008/2010
ATGAATCTTTTGCGGCGTACCATTGCGGAAAACGAATCATAAAGGACGAAAAAAGGGACGCTTCGGCGCAATGTCATTAAGTTAATCTAAAAACCCAGCCGTTGAGGGGTGGAAAGATGCTTTCCTCTTCTTAACGGCTGGGTGCTTTTTGGGCTTTTGCATTTAATTAGTGTCTGCTGATTAAGCCGCAAACACTTAATTTTACTGACTTTTGCCCCATTTTCTGGTATAATGATTGCAAGGATTTTGACGAAAACAAATCGTTTTTCTTGCAGTTTTTTACAGATTTTGAGCATATAGGAGCTAAAACAATGTACAAACCGATCGACAAGCTACAGCATTCCTTCCTTGACTTCAACCAGCCTTTGGGTCTCCACATGAATCCGGATAACCGCTGGATCAAACTGGCTGACCGTATCCCATGGGATACGTTTGAAGCCAAATACGCTGAACTTTTCCCAAGTGATACCGGTAATGTAGCCAAGCCTCTTCGCATGGCGTTAGGAGCTCTGATCATCCAGACCAAGTTCCAGTATTCTGACCGTGAACTCGTGGAGCAGATCGCTGAGAATCCGTATCTGCAATACTTTATCGGACTTCCCGGCTTTCGGGAAGAAGCTCCGTTTGATGCAAGTACACTGGTTCTTTTTCGTAAACGCATTTTCGCAGAAATGCTGATGGAAGTAAACGAGTATCTTCTTGCGCATAAGGATGATGACAAAGATGACCATACTCCGCCATCCGGAGGAAAAACCAATGATGATGGTACTGCAAAAGAAGATACACACAAAGGAACGCTGACCCTTGATGCAACCTGTGCGCCTGCAAACATACGTTATCCGCAGGATATCTCACTGTTGAATGAAGCAAGAGAAAAACTGGAGACCATGATTTACCGTTTTTGTAAATGCTATGGTCTTAAGCTGCCAAGAAGATACCGTAAATGTGCCAGAAAAGAGTATCTTGCATTTGCTAAGAGCAGGAAGCTCTGTTCCGGGAAGCAAATGAGGATACGTGCAGAAAGAAGAATCCGTATGAGAAAGAGCATGACCTGGCACGGGAAGAATTCACAGAAAAGTACAGTATGTTCGGTGAGATGCTGAAAACGGAAGAGGAAATTGCGAGGGAAAAACGGAAGCATACGCACCGTCTGTATACGATGAGCGATGTGCCGGAATATGTGGAGATCTCTGAAAAGTGGCTGGCGGCTGAGAATGAATTGCGTGAGTACCGGGACCGGTGCCTGAAGCAGGGAATGGAGCTTATGATGAAATATTTCCGGAACCTGTGGGATTGATAGGCATGGATGGGCAAAAACAAAGCGGCAGGGAGTCGAAGGATGATTCCCTGCCGCTTCTGTCGTTTGCCTTCTGCTTTTTCCGGTTGTATGCCCTGCCGTTTGGCATGGTCCGCGTTGCCGGGTTCAGGATGCCCCAGGTGGAGCGCTGTAAGGAATGGTATGCTTTTTGTGCTTTCTTACTCTGTTTGCTGATCGGGACAAATGATTTTTTCATGGTCTCCTCCTTTGTGATAGCTGTATGTAAGGAAAAGGCTGCGGAATTTCCATTTCGCAGCCGGTGGTGCCTGAAACCGTACCCCGGTACCGGTGTGATCGCTCACGGGTTTTCTACAGGGGATGATTAACCTCTATAATTTGTCTGATTATTTTACCATGAACCGAAAGATACAACGGATAAAAAATAACAAAACAATCCATGCCACTGAACGTTAACAATCCCATTTGCATTTTTAAAGACCCTGTACGGAAAAATCCTTTAGAGCTCCACTTCAAACAGGAACGTCTGATTGTACTGGTCAAGGGCAATCTGCATTTCCATGATCTTACCGGAGATACGTTCATAATCCCGTTTTACCAGCTCTGGGTCATAGTTGGTGTAGCGGTATTCAGGAACGGCATTTCTGGAGCTGAATGAGTGGGAAGATTCCCTCATTTTCGGCAGGCATTTCCGCATGGTGTCCAGAGTTGTTTTCCGGTAATTAAGCTGTGCCATTTTGACCAGGATGCTGTCCACGCTCATTTCCGTATCACCGACCGGGATCTTTGCGGTGGCGTTGGCCAGGTTCAGTGCGTGCCTGATGATGACGGTTTTCCGGTCAATTTCATTTAAGGTATCGGAAACGGCGGAGTAGTCATACTCCGGGATGACTGGTTCCTCGCCGACGGCAGCAACGTAAGTGCGGGATGCCTCTTCCTTGTTTGTCCAGTAAGATTTTTCATCTGCCAGGCTTTTGAGCAGTTTATTGGCATAAGCCGAAGTCATTTTCATGATGTGTTCGCCTCCTCATCAATTCCTTATGACACGATTATAAGACAGGAGAGGAAAGCTGTCATTGAACCACTGGTTTAAGCCGGCCCATAAACGAGGAATATCCCCGTCAATGACGAGGATATTTTCAATGCTGGTATGTAATAATCTGCTGAGAATGATAAAGTTGTCCAGGCTCGGCAGGGATTTTCCCGCAATCCACTTGTAGATTGCTTGCGGGTTTTCAAAGCCGAACGCACCCTGGATCTCTCGGATCGTATAGTTCTGCTCTGAAAGCAGCTGCTTGATCCGCTTCCCGGTTTCCACGGGCTGGATTGACAAATACATCGGTTCCATTTACATCCCTCCATGATTCTGTACCATCCCGAAACACTGTTTTTATTCTATCACGGATGAAGCGGAATGAACAGCGGAATTTATCCGGGCGATGGCTTATTTGGAAAAATGTCCGTACCGTCTGTCATCGCAATTGCAGTAAGGTCCTTCACAATGACCGTCATGAGTAAAAGAATGAGCACAGACGGAATTGCTGTGCTCATTGAGTGATTTAAAATTTGATTTATTCTACCGTTACCGATTTCGCCAGGTTTCTCGGCTGGTCTACATCCAGATTCTTTCCGAGAGAAGCATAATAGGCAATCAGCTGCAGCACGACAGCGATCGGGAATACAGTGAAGCGGTCGTCTACATCCGGAATGCGGATTCGGATATCAGCCAGATTGTCATCCACTACAGAGCCTTCTTTTGTCAGCAGAATTACAAAGGCTCCGCGGGCTTTGACCTCACGGATGTTGGAAATGGTCTTGGAGAACACATGTTCCTGAGTTGCAATGGCAATGACCGGTACCTGATCAGAAATCAGGGCAATGGTGCCGTGCTTTAATTCCCCGGCTGCATAAGCCTCCGCATGAATGTAGGAAATCTCTTTCAGTTTCAGGGCACCTTCTAAGGAAAAGGCATAGTCCAGGCCACGGCCGATAAAGAACGCATCCGGACTCTGAATGATGTGAGAAACTACACCCTTGATCATCTGTTCCTGCGCGATCATGGTCTCCATTGCCGGGATCACATCTAGCAGGTCGGAGAGGAATTCCATAGCCTGTTTTTCTGTAAACTTGCCGCGAACCAGTGCCATGCGGCAGCTGATCATATAAAGGGCAGCGAGCTGTACGGAGTAAGCCTTGGTGCTGGCTACCGCGATTTCCGGACCCGCATGGGTGTAAAGCACATAATCACTTTCTCTTGCGATCGTAGAGCCTTTTACATTCACAATGGCCAGAGTTTTAGAGCCGTACTCATGAGCCAGGCGCAAAGCGGCCAGGGTGTCAATGGTCTCACCAGACTGGGAGATGATCAGCACCAGGGTATGCTCGTCAATCAACGGCTGCTCATAGCGGAACTCAGAAGCAATGGTCACAGTAACCGGAATCCGCAGGATCGGCTCCATCAGCGCCCGAGCTACCATACCGGTATGCATGGCAGTACCACAGGCCACAATGTGGATCTGATTGCAGTCTTTGAAGATCTCATCCGGGATTTTATCATCGGAGAAATCCGGAAGTCCCTTGCTGATACGCGGGAGGATGGTATTTTTCATAGCCTCCGGCTGCTCGTGGATCTCCTTCATCATAAAATGCGGATAACCGTTCTTCATAGCCGCGTCCATATTCCAGTTGACCGTCATGATCTCTGGATATACCTTAGTAAAGTTCTCATCCATATTGTATACATGCACCTTGTAAGGAGTCAGGCGCACGATTTTATCTTCCGGCACAACAAAATACTGATTACTGTAGGGGATCAGTGCAGTCAAATCCGATGCAATGATCGCGCCTGCATGGGTATAGGAGGCCACCAGCGGACTCACTCTGCGGATCGCATATACTGATCCCGGCTGATCATCGAACAGGATGCAGAAGCCGTAAGAACCCACAATCAGCTCCTGAAGCTTCTGAATGGCCTTTAACGGGTCTCCGTCATACAGGGCATCCAGGACTCTTGCAGCCACCTCACTGTCCGTCTGGGAGACGAGCTGTCCTTCTAAATGAAACTGTTCCGTCAGCTCGTGATAGTTTTCAATGATGCCGTTATGGATCAGGGTAACTTTTCCGGCACGATGCGGATGAGCATTGGCATCGGTAACGCCGCCGTGGGTAGCCCATCGGGTATGGCCAATGCCGCTGTGGGCAGTTCCGTGGATATTTGCCGCACAGTATTCTCTTAAATTTTTTACTTTTCCGACCTTTTTCGCGATACAGATACTGGTGTCCTCCATACACAGACCGATGCCGGCACTGTCATAGCCACGGTACTCCAGACCGCTGAGGCCGTCTAAGAGGATCTTGCTTGCGTCTAAAGGTCCTGAATATCCAATAATTCCACACATATTATAAAAATTCCTTTCTGTCTTTCCTGTTGTCATGGTTCAAAATGTAAAATTCGCGCAAAAATGCGTACAAAAAGAAGACCCTCCGGTTATCCTGCGTTTGTTTTGCGGTTGCCCGCATATTTCACAGAATATACACGCCCGGAGAAGCATGGGAGAGTACCCGCCGAATTTTCGATGATCTCTCCACCTCGTTAACCTGAAAAACCAGCTTTTCAGCTTTCACGTACAGTTCTCAGGTGCATGGCGCTATAGCTTTGCTATTGTACATTTCGTTCCTCCTGAAAAACGAAATCGCGTTAATTATAGACCAGAATCGTTTTTTCGTCAATGAAATGCAGTTTCTTCATGAAATATTAAAGTTTCCGCTCTGTATTTCCCAAAACTTCTGTGTTAAAATACGAAGTTGTATTGCTACATCAAAACCAAAGAAGAACGAGACAACGAGTATGAAACCACATTTCAATTCTGAACAGATCATGAAGCTTATCGCAAATTCCATGGTCCGTTACAAAAATAAATGGGCAGCTGCAGGAATGGTTCTGGTTCTTGGAGTCGGAAGCATTGGTGTTTCTTTTCTGTATCACCCTGCTGTAAAGGTAGCTGTTTCGGATGAGAAAATTGAAACAGAAGAGACCATGGCAGCTTCAACCGCGGCAGCCTCAACAGAAGCGGAAACACAGAGTGCCTGGATTCCCACCCTGGAAGAGCTGAACCTGGTCCACTATTTTCCAGAGGGCGGAGATGAAACGGATATCACAAAGAGTCTGGCTGGTCACGTGTTTCATGAACTGATGACCAGGGATGCCAACTGGTCCAGTGCGCTTTACAGCTATTCCGATGTAACGCCAGCAGATATGGCGGCAAAGCTTGGCATTTCCAGGGAACGCATTCTTGGAAAGTATAATCCGGAAGACAAAAGCCATCAGAAGGAAAATCCCTCCACATGGACGATTGGAAGTTTCCGCAATGTGCGGATTCAGGCGGTAGATGGGGACGGTCATGCTGTCTCCCCATATTCCAATGTACCGCAGATCATGTCGATGGCGAATGTCTATACCTATTATCATAATCCGCAGGACAGTGATGCGTTCCTTTCTTACGCAAAAGCATTGTGGGAAGCATCTCATTCCTATACCATGTCAATCAGTGACGTCTATTACTGTTCTGGCTGCATCGGAAAGAACGCGGAGGAACTGGAACAGAAGGCTCTGCTGGAAGAAGCAGAGGCAGAAAAAGAGAATCCGAACATGGAACGTCCTTATGAGGAGATATCATCCGAAGAGAACGGTCAAACAGGAGAATCCGCTTCTGACAGCCAGGCGCAGGACAGCGTGATCACAGCCGGGCTGACCACAGCAGAAAAGAAAGCAAAAGAGGCAAGCCGTGCGGAAAGTATTGCTGCCGAAACCGAGCTTGCTGAGACTGTACCGGAATCTACCAGCGGCGTGATCACGGCTCCATCGAAACAGAAAGCAGCTTCGCCGTCCAATGCAGAACAGGCTGAATCTGTCCTTTCCTCTGTTGATAAGAGTTGGACAGATTCAGAAGCTTCCAAACCGGAAACCTCTGAATCCGAAGGTTCTGCCGAAACTGCTTCGAAACAGGAAGAGAGCAGTGCGGCAGAAATTTCTGCGGTGGAGGAATCTTCTGCGGTGGAGGAATCAAAAAGCAGCGGGTTAAGCTGTCCGGGCCATGTAGACCTGACAGTCACCATGAAGATTGGAGGCCTGACAGAGGGTGCCGGTTTGTTTGCTCTTGACGCAGCCGGAAATGATGAAAGTAAATATACAGAAGGAGGCTGGCAGGGCTGGACGGAAGAAAACCGTGCGGCAGCCATTGCCCTGGCTTCCGAAGACTGGTATCAGAAATATGGTCTCAGTGTGTCTTCCATTTCAACCGGAACTCCGCTGACGGCAGAAGAAATTGCGGAATATCTGGATGGTCTTCCATCCGATATCTCAGAAACCAGAAAGGAACTTTTACGTTTTGCCCTAAATTCTGTCGGCAAAGTACCTTATTACTGGGGTGGCAAACCGGCTGCCCCAAATTATGAGGGGAACCATTTCGGTACTCTGGTATCGCCGGATGAGGACGGACGCACCTTAAAGGGCCTGGACTGCTCTGGCTGGATCAGCTGGGTGTACTGGTCTGTTACAGGCAATCATCTTCCTTATGAAGGAACCAGCGGTCTGGCGGCTCTCGGCAAGCGCATCAGCCGGGAAAATCTGCAGCCTGGAGATATTTTAATCCGTACCGGTGCAGATGCCCATGTGGTCATGTTCCTGGGCTGGACAGACGATGGACGGATCCGGTGTGTCCATGAGACCAGTGGTTCTATCAATAATGTTACAGTCGGAACACGTAATGCCGGATGGCCTTATTACCGCCGTCTGATCGATTAAATATTACCGGCCGGAAATTCCGGTCAGAGAGGAGTATGGTTTGAATTATAGAGAGGAGCCATTTGAGGGAGACGAGCTGGACCGCATGCGTGCAAGACAGCAGCGAAAAAAACAGGGCGCACCGTCCCGCAGAATCAGCCGGCGCGATACTCCGGATTCAGTGCCGGAATGCCGCAGTTACAGCCGTACACCGGATGCGCCAGACGCGGATTTTGATGATCTGAGTCCGAACCAGATCGAAGAACTGGATCTGGATGATTACGATACTTATGAAAACGCGCTGGAGCAGGAGTTAAACCGCACCATCGCCCAGAGTGAAAAAGAGCAGGAATATTCCAGAGGGAGGAACCGTCAGAGCGATATGAGACAGAATCGTGCCGATTACGCTTACGAAAGACCTCGCAGAAAACGCCGGAAGAAAAAACATTTTGGTAAAATCCTGATCCTGGTGGTATGCTTGTTCGCAGGTTTGTTTCTGTACCGTCATTTCCGGGATAACGGCTACTGGACCATTGCGGTGTTCGGTGTGGATTCCCGTGACGGCAATCTGGAAAAAGGCGCCCTTTCCGATGTGGAGATGATCGCCAGCATTAATAAGAAGACCGGTGAAATCCGTCTGGTATCGGTTTTCCGCGACAGCTATCTGCGGATTTCTGATCAGGAAGATGATTATGATAAGATCAATGAGGCATATTTCAAGGGTGGTCATGAACAGGCAGTTCAGGCGCTGGAGCGCAACTTAAATCTGAAAATTGATGATTATACCACATTCAACTGGAAGGCTGTTGTGGATGCCATCAACGTGCTCGGCGGCGTGGACATTGAAATCAGTGATAAGGAATTTGCCTACATCAATTCCTTTATCACGGAAACCGTAAATTCCACCGGAGTCGGTTCCTATCAGCTGGATCACAGCGGCATGAACCACCTGGATGGTGTCCAGGCCGTTGCTTATGCAAGACTGCGTCTGATGGATACTGACTTTAACCGGACAGAGCGCCAGCGCAAGGTACTGGGACAGGCCATGGAAAAAGCGAAATCTTCTGATTTTAAGACCCTGCGTACGCTGGTTGGAGCCGTTTACCCGGAGATTTCTACCAGCATTGGCGTAGACGATATCCTCACGATGGCAAAGGGTGCAAGAAAGTATTATATCGGACAGACCTCCGGTTTCCCGTTCTCTCATCAGGAGATGAAGATCGGTAAAAAATCCTGCGTGATTCCGACCACTCTGGAAAGCAATGTGATACAGCTTCATACCTTCTTATATGACCAGGAATCCTATGATGCCCCGTCTTCTGTAAGAGAGATCAGCAATTACATTGCGCAGAAGACAGGCCTTGGTGAACCTGGCAAAGATACCGAGTCTGGTAAGAATGTAGGAGCGGAAGGCAATAACGGAGGTGGACAGACCGGAGGAAAGTCTGAGCAGCCTGCTGCCGCCCCGGCCCAGACAGAACCGGCTGCAGAGGAGAGCAGTGAAGCCGTGGAAGAGTCTTCGGAATCCGCAGATGAGACGATTGAAAGCTCTGAAGCAGAGGAAACGGAAGAAACCGAAACTTCTTCCGGCGTCATCAGCGCGCCGCAGGATCGTCCGGGTTCATCTGAGACAACCGCTTCCGGCCACATCAGTGCCGGACCGGGATCTTCTACAAATGGACCAGGTACATCCAGTGCTCCAACCGCGGCAGAAACGAATGCCGCTTTAGAAGCACCTGGCCAAAATTCCGGAAATGGAGCAGAGAAAGTCGGACCGGGAGTCTAAAAATTTAAATAAAAATGCGAGAGGCTGCCACAGTTTTGCCGTGGTTTTTCTCTCGCATTTTTGTTATTCTTTGTTATAGTATAAATTGGTATAGCTTCCTTTACTTCGTCGATAAGTGCCTTCTTCTCGCTGATAAGATCAGAGAGTTCTTTTGTGTTGGAATCCAGGACTTCGCGGTAAGAGGCAAGCTCAGTGCGGATCTGTGCCCGCTCCTCACGTCCTTCTGCTTTTTCCGGGTTTTTTACTGCCGCGAAAGAGCAGAAAGGAAGTGCCAGGCACATTCCAAAGGCAATCAGGCCGGTTTTTATATTTTTTCTCATCATAATCATCGTCTCCTTTTCTCTCTATTGTTTTTTTGTTCTTTGGATCTTTTCTGATCCTGAAACCATCATACGATAAAGGCCTGCATCATTTCGAGAGAAGACTTGCAGAAGAAAACCACACGATTTCAGAATTGCTGTTCGGCCCGCTGATTCTTTATCCAGAACGTAGATCTGCTGTACTGAATAATACTCCTCTGTCCTTAACTCCTACGGAATTTGATTTTCTTACCTATCTTGTGGAACATCAGGACCGGGCAGTAAGCCGAGATGAACTGCTGAAAAATCTCTGGCAGTATAACTGGCAGGCAGATACCCGGGCCGCAGACGATCTGGTAAAACGCCTGCGCAGAAAACTGCGGGAATGCAAAAGCAGCGTGCGGATCGAAATTGTGTGGGGCTTTGGATTTCGACTGGAAAAGGAGTCCGTATCATGATAAGAAAAAGGAGAAAAAACATTCTCTGGCATATCCTGCTGCCCATTGTGTTGATTCTGGTTCTGATCCCGCCTGCATGCAGTCTGGTATTCTGGCATTTTGCTGACCAGTTTGCCCATTATGCTGCGGCCAGTGAACTGGGCAAGATTCAAGAGCCATTAACTGCGCTGATCGGTAAAACATTTTCTGCGGAGCCTGAGGAAATCGGTGCGGAGGATCGCAGAGAGCAGATTCGTGGCTTTCTGCTTCGGGCGCAGACGATTATAGAGGAAAGCGGTGCAAACGCAGAAATAATTGTATATGAATCACAGGGCAAAGCCGTCTACCCCAAACATGAAGAAAAGAGGGAGCAGATACAGTCTCTGATTGAAGAATGCCAGAAAATCCGGAGTACGGAACTTTCATCCGGCACGTTGTCCGGCATCTCTGTAAAATCGGAAACCGGAACATACCTTACCGATTTCTATGAAATTCCCGGACATCTTCCGCAGATCAGCTGTGTGGCTGTAACCTGTTCCGTATCCCGTCTGACTTTATGGCTGAAGCCGGCAGTCCACTGGATTTTTCTGTTAAGCAGTATTCTGGTCTGCCTGTGCCTTCTTCTGATCTGGCATATGGTAAAGGGAATTACGGTGCCTCTGGAGCAGCTTTGCCTTCGGGCTAAAGAAATCGGGCAGGGTGATTTCACAAAAACGAATGTATCCTATGATCTTTATGAACTGGAAAATCTCCGTACGGAAATGAACCACATGGCGGAGCAGCTCAAACGGTCACAGGAAATTCAAAAAGACTTTTTCCAGAATGTATCCCATGAATTGAGAAACCCACTGATGTCCATTAGCGGTTACGCACAGGGCATTGAACATGGAATTTTCAAAGAGCCGGAAACGGCTGCCCACACGATTCTGGAAGAGAGCGGAAGGCTTACCGAGCTGGTAACCAGCCTGCTGACCCTTTCCCGTATTGAAAGTAGGGACAATGGAACAGATATCAGCCTTCAGCCAGTTCCGTTAGATGAAGTTCTGGAGGACTGTCTGGACCGCGTCAGCAGTCTGGCCGTGAAAAAGGGAATCCAGGTCCAGATTGCTCCTTACGAGGAAGAGGAAGCCGTTCTTGGAGATGGCGAATTGATCTGCAAAGTGCTGGAAAACTTTCTGACGAACGCCCTGCGATACGCAATATCAGAAGTGACCATCCGGATCCGGCCTGAAAAAAAACTGACTGCAATTTCTGTGGAAGATGACGGAAATGGAATTGCATCCAAAGATCTGCCGCATCTGTTTGAGCGCTGCTACAAAGGAAATGGCGGCAATTTTGGAATCAGTCTTGCGATTGCCACTTCTGCTGCTGAACGCATGAAGGGATCTGTAAAAGGAGAAAACCGTCCAGAAGGCGGTGCTGTGTTTACGCTTACCCTGCAGAGATCGTCATAATATACAGAAATCCGCTTATAGGCCGGCAATCTTTGTATAATGAGACAAAATTCAAAAAAATGGCAAAAAACTATTATACAAAATGAAATTTTCCGCTATAATAGCACCTCGGTAACAACAATACATCATACAGTTTTTTGAGAACACAGTGAGATGCACACCGGATATCTGTAGTATGCAGATGCCCGATATCTGAATTCAGAATGCAGTGGAGTCGCAACGAGTTTGACGGCTTTACTGCATTTTTTTGCGAAATACTCCCACAACTTTCGCCCCTACTGCTGTGTTCCAGGATAGTCAAGGAGGAAATTACTTATGCCAAAATCTTTAAAACAGGAAATTATTTACGGAATCATGATGGTTTTTGCCATGGTTTATGCTATGGTCTGCTACAATGTCACACTGAATGTCGGTGGTATGCAGAACTTTGTATTTGCAGCAGCGCTTCATGAGCTTCCAATCATGTGCCCGCTTGCATTTATTTTTGACTTTTTCGTAGTCGGACCGATCGCGAAAAAGATTACCTTCCGCATTTTTAATCCGGGTGAAGATAAACCGCTGTTCATCATTTTGATGATTTCTGTGCTTACTATCTGGATGATGTGCCCATACATGAGCCTGATGGCTACCATCATCTTCAAGAATGGGCTTCAGCCGGAATTTTTAAGCATCTGGATTTCTACCACCATTAAGAACTTCCCGATGGCATTCTTCTGGCAGCTCTTCGCGGCAGGCCCGCTGGTTCGCTTTATCTTTGGAAAGATGTTTAAATAAAAGAACTTTCATGATAAAATAATGAAAAAAGAAAAGGACAACTGTACATGCGGACCAAGGACGAATTCAACGAACAGAGACAGCGACAACAGCTCTTAAATGCAGCCTGGAAGTTGTTTTACAAGAAAGGTTATCAGAATACCACCATGGAGGATATCCTGAAAGAGGCTCATTGCTCAAAGGGCAGGTTTTATTATTATTTTCATGCCAAGGCAGAACTCCTGGATTCCATGTATGAACTGTTTGATGAAAAATACGAGGAGTTTTACCAGAGCATTGATAAGACCCTGGGAAGCTTTGAGCAGCTGCTTGCCTTAAACCAGTTCATGTTCGAGTTTATGAGCCGGCAGATTGGAAGGGAGCTGCTTACCAGTCTCTATATCAGCCAGCTTTCCGGAACCACCGGCATCCGGTTCTGGGGAGAGCAGCGTTCTTTCGTGAAGATCATTCTGGAAATCGTGAAATATGGGCAGGAGAGGGGCGAGATCCGGACTGATCTTGACTGTCATTCGCTTGCCGCTGACATTGTCGCGGAGGAGCGCAGCCAGCTGATCTCCTGGTGCCTGGCAGGCGGGACTTATGATCTTGCGTCAGTGAGTATTCCGAAGCTGGAACGATCCTACATTGGATATTCGTCTCAATACGAATCTTCTCAATATGAAGTTAGAAAAGAATAACAAAAGGAAAATCTTCAATTTTTCATTCATTTTAGCTATAGTGACTTTATTTTAGAAGGTGCAGACTGGAACTGTTGCGCCTTCTTTCTTTTTTGTTTATAATGAGACCATGGTCTAAAAAAGAAAATGAACAGGAGGTACTTTTATGCAGGAAACGGCACAAAAGAAAAAGAACGGAAAAGTTCTGGATTTTATTGAACGGGTAGGAAATCAGCTTCCGCATCCGTACATCTTATTTTTATGGTTATGTCTGATCCTGGCGCTGATCAGCTTGGCATGCAGCATGACCGGAATCAGTGTTGTAAATCCGACCAATGGAGAAACGGTTCTGGCGAAGAGCCTCATCAGCAAAGATGGCCTTGTCTGGCTGTTAGAAAATCTGCTTTCTAACTTCCAGGGATTCTCACCCCTTGGCCTTGTACTGGCCATGCAGATTGCCATCGGCTTTTCCGAAAAGGTTGGTCTTCTGACAACGGCAATGCGCCGTGCCATCCTGGGTGTTCCCCTGTGGGCCCTGACTGCGACGGTATTATTCCTTGGCATCAACGGCAGTATCGCTTCTGAGGCATCCATCATTGTGGTTCCGGCTCTGGCTGCTGCAGCTTTTGAGTCTGTCGGAATGCATCCGGTTGCAGGACTGCTCGCCGGATATGCTGCAACCAATGCCGGATTTACCGCCTGTGTCATCGTAGCCGGTACCGATGTTCTGTTATCTGGTGTAACGGAATCCGCAGCCCAGATGATTGATCCGTCCATGACCGTCAATGCCACCTGCAACTGGTACTTCATGTTCGTATCCGTATTTACCCTGACTGCAGCAGGCGTGTTCGTAAACAAGAAATTTATCGTTCCGCGTCTCGGTACCTATGATCCGGTAGACGGAGAGGGCGTTGACGCCGTAGAGTCCACCTCTGAGATCACTCCGGTTCAGGCAAAGGCACTTCGCGCAGCCGGTATTTTCAGCATTCTCTACATCCTGTTATTTGCAATCCTGGTCATCCCGTCCGGCGGTATCCTGCGCGCGGAAGACGGTTCCATTTTAAACGGACCGTTTATTAAGGGACTGGTTCCGATCCTGATGATCTACTTCATTCTGGTTGGCGTTGTATACGGTGTGAAGGCTGGCACCATCAAGAACAGTTCTGACGTTCCGATGCTGATGGCCCAGGCTCTGGAAGGCATGACTGGCTACATTGTTCTGGTATTTGTCATCGCGCAGTTCATCAATATGTTCAGCTATACCAACCTCGGCATGATCATTGCCGTAAAGAGCGCCGATGCCCTGCAGGCAGCCGGCTTTACCGGTATCCCGTTAATGCTGTTCTTCATCCTGCTCTGCTGCGTGGTAAACCTGTTCATGACCAGTGGTTCTGGCAAATGGTACATTTTTGCTCCAATTCTGGTTCCGATGATGATGATGCTCGGCTACAGCCCGGCATTTGCGCAGATCATCTACCGTATCGGTGATTCCACCACCAATGCGATCACACCGATTTATCCATATATCCCGATCGCAATCGGAATGGCAAAGAAGTACGACAAGAAGTTCGGCATGGGAAGCCTGATCTCCATGATGCTTCCTTATTCCATCGCATTCCTTCTTGTCTGGGTTGTCCAGATGATCATCTGGGTACTCTTTAACCTTCCGCTTGGTCCAGGAGTCAGCGTATTCTTATAAGAAGGAGAAGCAGCATGAAACATCATAATATGAGAGCGCGATATGAAGCGGCGGAAACGCTTCTGACGAAACATACTCGCACTGCCGTGTTAAATGGAAATCCGAAAATCCACTGGAATGCGGACGGCACCGCGTTTCAGTATGAACGGCAAGAGCGTTCCGGCAGCGAAGTTACCTCTGTTCTGGCAGAAGTGAATGGAATGGATGGAACAAGAAAGATGATACAGAAAGCAGAGAAAGCAGGGCAGGCGGCAAATGCCGGCTCTGCTTCCGGCTGCTCTGAGGAAAGAGCGGTAACTATGTCTCCGGATGGTGCTTACCATCTTTCTTACGACCGGCATAACCTGATTCTGACCGAACAAAAAACCGGGGAGCAGAGCCAGCTTACCTTTGACGGGGAACCGGATCTGGAATATGGATGCTACATTGACATTTACAGTCAGATCACCGTAAAACGTCAGGGATATCAGGAGCATCCCCAGGTACTCTGGAGCCCGGATGGCACCCGGTTCATCACCTATCGCGCAGACCGGAGAACTACGAAAAAGCTTCCGCTGATCGCATCCTACTCAGACGGGCTTCATGATCTGCGCCCGGAGCTTTACGAGTATCCGTGCCCCTTTGTAACCGATAGTGATGAGGAGATTCCGCACTACAGCCTGTATATTGGTTCCTTAGCGGACAAAACACTGGTGAAGGCAGATGCTCCGGATTTCCTTTATCCGGTATTTACCTCCCCAGAGAAATCGACTGTCAAATGGATGGAGGACAGCCGCCATTTCTATTTTACCTGGATTGCGAGAGGCTACCAGGAGGCTTGCCTTTATCTCGGTGACGCACAAAACGGAAGCTGCCATGTCGTGATCCGTGAGACAACGGAGCAGTTTTTCAACCTCGGCGCTTTCGGGCTGCTGGACGGCTACGGAAGCTATCTGTTTTCCAACTTTATTACCAGTGACAGAGCTTACGCTTTCTGGCAGAGTGAGCGAAATGGCTTTGCCCATCTTTACCGCTACCGCCTGACAGAAAACGAAAGCGTCTGTGAAGGAGATCTCTTTGACGCATCTGAGAAAGAACTGATCGTTCAGAAGCTGATCCGTGTCGACGAGCAGGATAAACAGATCTACTTTATGGCAAACAATGTTCCGGACTGTTCGGATCCCATGTATTATCAGCTCTACCGCATCGGATTTGACGGAAGCGGCCTGACACGCCTGACGCCGGAGGATGCCGTGCATCAGGTCAGCATGGGTAGCCAATCCTTCGTGGACACGTATTCCCGCGTGGATCTTCCACCAGTCACGGTTCTTCGGAAGCTGGATGGCACGCTAATCTGCGAACTGGAAAAAGCAGATATTTCAAATCTGTTAAAGCTGGGCTATCAGATTCCAGAGCGGATCACACTGACTGCCGCAGATGGAAAAACAACGCTATATGGTATTTTCTTCCGGCCGGATCCGGTTGTCGCTGACTGTCAGGAAGAAGAGACAGCCGAAGGCCTGGATTTTGAATTGCGACAGCAGAAAGATCGAAAAGATTCCTGGCCGCTCATCGACTATATTTACGGCGGTGCGCAGCTTTACAACGTTCCGAGAGAGTTTACCTGGGACAATGGCATGAACCGGGAGATATTTGGCGGTCTGCAGTCTTTCGCAAAGCTCGGTTTTGCCGGACTGATTCTGGACGGCCGGGGCGTTCCGGGCCGGGGTATGGAATTCCACAGCTTCAGCTATCACAACATTCATGCCTGCGCAGGCCTGGCTGATCATGTATTTTGTTTAAAAGAATTAAAACAGCGGTATCCGCAGATTGACCTGGACCGCGTTGGCATGTGGGGCAATTCCGCCGGTGGCTACGCAACCGTATCAGCTATGCTTCAGTACCCGGGGGTGTACTGCGCCGGTGTGGCATCCTCCGGAAACTATGACCAGCGTGTGTATGAGCATTCCTGGACGGAGCGCTACAACGGACTTTATACGGAAGAGGTTTACCAGTACGGCGATATTACCCGCCTGGCAGGAAATCTGAAAGGGCATCTGATGTTGGCCTACGGTGCCATGGATGACAATGTGACCATGGCACAGACGCTCCGCCTCTGTGATGAGCTGAATGCCCACAATAAGCGTTATGAGCTGGTGGTTCTGCCAAGATGCAATCACAATGTGCCATCCGATGCGTATTTTGTGCGCAGGAAGATGGATTACTTTGTCCGCAATCTTCTTGGAGCAGAAGATCCGGGAATTTTTGAAGAATAAACGCAGGGAAAAGGAGTTCAGACAGTATGAATAAAAAATACCAGGTTCTGCGATGCGGGCGTCTTTATGATGGTGTAACGCAGGAGTGGAAGAGCAGTCAGAGTATTCTGGTAGAAGATCATCTCATTGTGGAAGTCGGCAGCAATGTTTCCGTACCGGAGGGCGCGAACGTGATTGATCTCACGGACTGCCAGGTAACACCTGGAATGATCGATGCCCATATGCATATGGACTATTTTGACTGGCATACCGTGCGGGAGGAGGTATACACCCAGAGCGAGGAGGCCAAGACACTGGCCATTGCGCGTTGCGCGGAAAAAGCGCTGCGCCGGGGCTTTACCACCGTACGCCACGTTGGCGGTATCACCAGCAACGGATATGGCGTTCTGGATGTAAAACGCGCCATTGAGAAGGGATATTTCCCGGGAAGCCGCATTGTGGCGGCACCGATGTTTCTGTGTTCTGCCGGCAGCCACGGGGATCTCAGCCAGGACTTTGCGAGAAATCCGCTGTTATCCCAGAAGCTTCAGCAGGAGCGACTGACTCTGGGTGTCGGAAAGGATTATTTTGTCAATGCAGTACGGGAACAGGTAAAATACGGCTCTGATTTTCTGAAGATCATGGCTACCGGAGGGTTTTTCACACCTTACGATACACCGATCCAGCAGCAGCTCAATGATGAGGAATTAAAGGCCATCATGGACACGGCCCACGCACTGGGAAAAACCGTAACAGCCCATGTATACACGAATGAACTGATGCAGAAGCTGATTGCCTTCGGTATTGATGGAATGGAACACGGAAGCCTGATGAACCGCGAAACGGCGCAGCTGATCGAAGATAAGGGCCTGTATCTGGTCCCGACCTTCTGTCCTTACGAGGAAGCGGTTCATTATGATCCGGAAGAGATGAAGAAAAAGCAGCCGGAATTCCGACGGAAGCTGGAACTGTATAAGAATGCGCTCCAGGCGGGACGCGAAGTCATCTGCAGCAGTAAGATCAAATTAGGCTATGGAACCGATTTTGTAGCGAACCATCAGAACTATGAGAGTGGTTACGAATATGAAGCCTGGTTAAACAGCGGAATGAATCCATTTGCCGCATTAAAGGCCGCAACATCCGTCAATGCGGACATTTTACAGTTGTCTGACAAGATTGGAACCATAGAACCTGGAAAATATGCCGATATTTCTGCCTGGAAACGGGATCTCATGCACGACACGAAAGCATTGCTGGACTGCGCGTTTGTCATGAAAGACGGAAAGGTGTACGAGACGGAAAGCTGTCTGAATTAATATGTAACATACGCAAAAAGGAGCAGGTGCAGTTTGGAAGCGCGGCTCCTTTTTATATATCCGTAACTATTTTCTGAATATTCGGGAATATGGGATTGCGGATCTATCCCATCTGCGGTAGGATAGAACATGGAAATGAAGAATCATGAAATGAAGGATATACTTTATGATAAACAAAGAGTTGCCGGAGGCTATCCGGCTGGAACAGCGGTTTCATATAGAAAGAATTCGTCAGAAATACGGTCATGTACTATCTTCGCATGCATTTGCGAGCCTGTTTCTCTGGAAAGAACAGATGAAACTGCAGATTGTGCCAGAGGATGACGCGTTTTTTGTAAAGACCGGTCTGGAGGGCTCTGATGTCTGGTTCTTTCCCTGTGGGCAAAAACGTGATACACTAGAGTTTATAGAACAGCATATGGATAACCCGTCGTTTGGCATGGTTTATCTGAGAGAAGAAGATAAGTGCATGCTGGAATCATGCTTTCCGGGCCGTTTTTTTTGTTCTCCTATGCCTGAGTCCGATGAATATATTTTTGACCGTACAGAACTGGAGCAGCTTTCTGGTCCCAAATTCGCAAACGTCCGCAATCAGGTGAATCGGCTGTTTCGGGAGCATGAGATTTGGTGCAGGCCTTATACGGAATGTGATGAATCCGCTGTATGGGATTTTCTGAACCATCTGGAAGGAATAACACATCGTCCTGGTTATCATATGCTGACAGACAGTCAGGTTCCTCAGACGGCCATGACATACAGGACGGAGCTTGGCCTGCATCTTGTCACGGTGTGGGCGGATGGTATTTTAAGCGGAATCAGCATGGGATTTCCGCTTACCGGAGATACCATGGACGGATGTGTGGAACGCCACATTCCTTCCATCCACGGGCTTTCCTGCTTTACCCAGATGTCCTTAATCCGGGAGGCACCGCCGCGGTACCGCTATATGAATGGAGAAGAGGATCTGGGCCTTTCTGGTCTTCGGACCATGAAACACCATATGAATCCCTGCCGGATGAACCGAATCTGGCGTGCTGATATCAAACATACGTAAAGGATAACAATATGAACACACAAAGAAAAGATATTTTTTCAGACAAAATGTTTCGGAAATTGTGGATTCCATCCATGCTGACCGCGGTCGGACTGGCCTTTGGAGATATGGCAGACGCGGTTGTAGTCGGCCAGAAGATGGGAGCGGTCGGACTGGCAGCAGTCAGTCTGGTACTTCCGGTTTTTATGGTCATTAACATTTTTGTACACGGCTTTGGAATTGGCGGCTCGGTCCGCTATTCCAAATATGTCGGACAGGGACACGGGCAGGAGGCCGTTGCCTCTTTTAATCAGATCTTTGCGTTGATTCTGCTGATCTCCATATTCTGTTCAGCAGCAGGAAATCTTTTTCTGTCCCCGCTTTTACGGCTTCTTGGTGTACAGCCAGGGGACGGACTGGTGTATGAGGCCTGCAGGGAATATGTGCGTGTGATTCTGTATGGTATGCCAGTCCTGTTTTCTTCTTATCTGCTGAATTACTATCTTCGCAATGATAATAACCAGAATCTTGCGGTAGTCGGTTTTACCGTTGGAAATCTTTCGGATCTTGGCATGAATATTCTGTTTGTGCTGATCCTCGATATGGGAGTTTTGGGTGCCGCCATTTCCACAGTGCTTGGACAGGCCATTGCCATCTGCATCTATCTGCCCGGCTTTTTCGGAAAGCGGAATCTTTTGCGTTTTCAGCCGAAGCAGATGCTGCAGATTCAGTGGAAGGAATGCTTTTCCTGCTTCTTTGTCGGATTGTCCAGCTCCATTGAGCATTTCTGGCATTTTATTTTTTTCCTGATCATCAACCATGCATTGATGTATTATGCGGGAGAGAATGGTGTTGCGGTATTTGACATGGTTCAGAATATGTCCTTCCTGATCTTTTATCTGTATGAATATACCGCCAAAGCTATGCAGCCGCTGCTCAGTACTTATTATGGAGAGCATAATCGGGGAGGAATTTACTATGTACTGAAAAAGGGTCTGATATCTGGCTCTGTCTGCGGTATTACGGTTGCCCTGCTTCTGGCTGCATTTCCATCTGCCGTCAGCCTCCTGTTTGGTTTAGACAGCCCGGAGCTGATTGCAATGGGCAACCAGGCAGTCCGGATTTTCTGCATTGGTACGGCTGCAGCAGGCTGCAGTATCATTCTGGAAAATTATTATCAGTCCTGTGAAGATGGAAAACCGGCATACCTGCTCTCTACCCTTCGCAGTGCCATTGTGCTGATTCCGGCAGCCCTGGTCCTTATTCCATTTGGAATGCCGTACCTGTGGCTGTTTTATCCGCTTACCGAGTTTCTTTCCCTGGGCATTTTCCTGCTTCTGGCGAAACGTGTGGAGCGGAAACCCTTTGATCCAGAACGAATCTATAGCAGGATCATAGAAAACAAGAACGAGGACTTTTCCAGTCTTCTAGGTGAGATAGAAGCCTTCAGTGAAAAATGGGACGCGGATGCCAGACAGATTTTTCTGGTGAATATGGCGGCGGAAGAGCTTTGCGGAATTATTTTGAAACGGGCTTTCACCGGGCAGCAGGCCGGATTTTTACAGATTACCCTGGTTGCCCTTCCAAACCATGAATTCGAACTTCATATCCGCGATAATGGGCAGGCCTTTGATCCGTTTTCCCAGAAAGCAGAAAAAGTAGGCAATGCTGATTCCGACGTGGATACCATTGGCATTCTGGTCATCCGGGAAAAGGCAAAGGATTTCTTCTATCATCAGTATCAGGGATTTAATACCCTGGTCGTACGTATCTGAGGAGGACAGTTTCATGAAACACAAATTGAGCAGACGAATTGGAGTTCTGGCCATCTTTATGGCATTCGTTCTGGCGGTGGCTGCCTGCACAGTCAGCTATCGTGTTTACACAAGCACCATTACAGAGCACTATAATACCATGGCGCGGAACCTGTCGGAAACCCTTGTTACGGCGGTGGACAAACAGGACGTTACAGTTCTGCGAGAACAGGTTATGGGTATTTACCGTACAATCTGCAGTGAATATGGCGGAACAATTCCCTTTGATACCTTCTCTGAATCAGACTGGGATGCTTATTACAGCCGTTTCCGTGAAGTGGAATCCCTGCCGGAATATCAGAAACTGCATTCGAACCTTCTGGAATACGGAAGAAAGAACCAGACCAGTTCTATTTACATCGGTTATACGGATATTGACACCGGATATGGCGTCTATCTGATCGATGGTTCCGGTGAGGGAAAGGAAAGCCCAATCGGAACCGCAGATCCGGTTGAGCCGGTTACTTATGCGGAGATCCAGAAAGGTAACTATGGTTTTCCACCCAACATTACCAATTATCCGGAGTATGGCTGGCTCTGTTCGGTTGGTACCGGAATCTATGCAGACGATGGTTCCATCATCGGTACTCTGTGTATTGACATTTCCATGGATGACGTGAAAATGGATGGTTATACCTTCCTTGGTTCTCTCGGAATTCTGATGCTGTTTGCTGCGGTGGTTCTGCTCGCTCTGATCATTTACACCATGAACCGCATGGTGGTCATGCCAATTAACCGTCTGGCAGAAGCAGCAGCTTCGTTTGTATCCGAGCGAAAAGAAGATAAGCAGGAATCCGTCATTGCAAAGGCTGAAGTTCATACTGGAGATGAAATCGAGAATCTGTATGATTCCATGAAAAAAATGGAGCTGGATATCAATACCTATATTCGTGACCTGACCACGATCACTGCGGAAAGGGAACGTATCAGCGCGGAACTGGATGTTGCAAAGACCATACAGGCCAGTATGCTTCCCTGTATATTTCCTGCCTTTCCAAACCGCCATGAATTCGATATTTACGCATCTATGACTCCGGCCAAGGAGGTCGGCGGAGATTTTTACGACTTCTTCCTAATTGATCCGGATCATTTTTCCATGGTCATTGCGGATGTATCCGGTAAGGGAATCCCTGCCGCGCTGTTTATGGTGGTTTCCAGAACCATGATCAAAAACACAGCTCTGAGCGGCTGTTCCCCGGCAGAAATTCTGGCCAGCGTCAATAACCAGCTCTATGAAAATAATGAGGCAAATATGTTTGTTACCGTCTGGATCGGAATTCTGACGATTTCGACCGGAAACGTTGTCTGTTCCAATGCCGGACATGAATTCCCGGCAATCCGCCACAATGGTTCCTATGAACTGCTCAAAGACAAGCATGGACTGGTTCTCGGAGTTATGGAGGATATGCAGTACAGTGAATATGAGATTAAATTGGAACCTGGCGATCAGATTTTTGTATACACAGATGGCGTGCCAGAGGCAACCAACGCAAAGGATGAACTGTTTGGCACAGACCGCATGACCGACCTGCTGAATGAGTATGCAGACGAAACTCCGGATCCGTTGTTAATACATGTCAAAGCCGGAATCGACGAATTTGTCGGAGACGCTCCGCAGTTTGATGACCTGACCATGTTATCCCTGTTTTATCGCGGGAATCAGCCGCAATAAGAATTCGGCACCTTCACAGTTATGAGAGGAGAAGAATATGACACAGCGAACATTTGATGCAGTCAGAGAAAATCTTGATCAGGTACTTACCTTTCTTGATAGTCAGCTGGAAAACTGGGACTGTCCCATGCGTGTTCAGATGCAGCTGGATGTGGCGGTCGAAGAACTTTTTGTAAATATTGCAAGCTACGCATATGTGGATAAAATCGGAATTGCCGATATCACAATAGAACTTTTGCCCGGTCAGGTTGTCCAGATTACCTTCCGGGACAGCGGCATTCCCTACAACCCGTTAGAGAAACCAGATCCAGATATAACAAAACCGGCAGAAGAACGGGAGATAGGCGGTCTTGGCATTTATATCGTAAAGAAAAGCATGGATGAAGTGCTTTACCGGTATGAAGATGGACAAAACATCCTGACAATCCGAAAAGCATTTTAAAAAATTCTAATAATTACAAAAACATATTGAGGAGGATTCATATGCAGATCGATCAGTTAAAAGAAGGAAGCACATTAACCATGAAAGTCAGCGGCCGCCTGGATACCATGACAGCGCCACAGTTAGAAAGTGAAATTACAGGTCATTTAGACGGAATTACCGAATTCATTATGGATTTTACCGACCTGGAATATATTTCCAGCGCCGGATTAAGAGTGCTTCTGGTAACATCTAAAATGATGAAGGGAAAAGGCCGCTTTGTCATCCGCAACATCAATGAGACGGTAAGAGAGATTTTTGAAGTCACCGGATTTTTGGATATCCTTACGGTTGAATAATATATAAAAACGGATTATTTGAAAGATTGCACACATAGTCTGATGAAAAGAGAGTGTTTTCAAACTATTCGCGAAAGAATACTTTAACGAATAATTGACAAAGAAAACGGGACATGGTAACCTGTATATGGTTTCTGGTGTCCTGTTTTTTATGGGAACTAATTTTAAAATATTTAGAAAGGAACTCTCACTTCCATGAAACTTCAGAGACTTTTAAGCCTGCTGCGTCAGGCAATTGATCAGTATAACATGATTGAGGATGGAGATCATATTGCCATTGGTATTTCCGGCGGTAAAGACAGCCTGACGCTTTTATATGGCCTTGCTAATCTTCAGAGGTTTTATCCAAAATCGTTTCGTCTTTCTGCTATTACCGTTGATATGGGTCTTGATACCATGGATTTGGAACCCGTAAAGGCCCTTTGCGCGGGTTTTAACGTCCCATATGAGGTAATTCCCACTGAGATCAGTAAAATCCTTTTTGAGGCGCGTAAAGAGTCCAATCCGTGTGCTCTGTGCGCCAAAATGCGGAAAGGTGCCCTGAACCAGAAGGCAATGGAGCTCGGCTGCAACAAAATCGCCTATGCGCACCATAAGGATGATATCATCGAAACTGCCATGATGTCCCTGCTGTATGAGGGACGTTTCTACGCTTTCCCACCGGTCACGCATCTGGACCGTACCGACCTGACCGTGATTCGGCCGTTGATGCTGGTATCAGAGGCCGATGTAAAGGGATTTCGGAATAAATACCAGCTTCCTGTCTGCAAAAATCCATGCCCAATGGACGGTCATACACACCGGGAATACGTGAAAAACCTGATTCGAGGTCTGAATACGGACAGTCCGGGAGTTCGCGACCGGCTTTTCCATGCAGTCATTACCGGAAATATTGACGGATGGCCGAAGCATTCTATTTGATATAACATGTTAGACTGGCATAAGAAAGGACTCCGAAAAATGGCTAATATTCCCTATTACGAACAAAAAGACATTGAGAACATAAAAAAACTACGGGAAATGATGAAAGAACTCCCGCCATTCTGCACAGAATTTTTCCGTGGAATCGAACCGCGTACATCTACAAGAACGCGGATTGCGTACGCATACGATCTCTCCGTCTTTTTTGATTTTCTGAAAAAAGAAAATCCGGTGTTTTCCAAAATGGAACTGATGGATTTCACATTGGACCATCTGGATCAGATTACGGTAACAGATCTGGAAGAATATATGGAATACCTGAAATACCGTTTTAATGATCACAATCAGGAAATCACCAACAAAGAGCGCGGCATCATGCGGAAAATTTCTTCTTTAAAAAGCTTTTATAATTACTTTTTCCGCACGGAAAAACTCAAGACCAATCCTGCTGCCCTCGTCCAGCTCCCAAAGCTCCACGAAAAAGAAATCATCCGTCTGGATGTAGACGAGGTAGCCCTGCTGCTGGATGCCGTAGAGCAGGGAGACGGATTAACTGAGAAGCAGAAAGCCTTCCACAACCGCACCCGTCTTCGCGACCTTGCCATGCTGACCCTGCTGCTCGGAACCGGTATTCGTGTTTCGGAATGTGTTGGTCTGGATATCAATGATGTGGACTTTAAAAACGGAGGCATTCACATTCACCGAAAAGGCGGTAAAGAAGTCACCGTATATTTTGGAGCCGAGGTGGAAAATGCCCTCCAGGACTATCTGGATGAGCGCTTTGGAATTGTTGCGGAAGAAGGCAGCGAAAACGCACTCTTCCTCTCGCTCCAGAGAAAGCGCATGAATGTGCGCAGCGTAGAAAATCTGGTAAAAAAATACGCTAAGATTGTCACACCTCTTAAGAAAATTACACCGCACAAACTACGCAGCACCTACGGCACCAATTTGTACCAGGAAACCGGCGATATCTATCTGGTAGCTGATGTCTTGGGGCATTCTGATGTCAATACCACGAAAAAGCATTATGCGGCCCTGGAGGATGAACGGCGTAGAAGCGCGCGGAATGCGGTGAAATTGCGGGAAAGTTAACTTTTCCCGCAATCTCTTTTCATTAACGTGAAAAAAAATCCCAATTATACGGCGTTGATATCATAGCCTCATCCGTTCTCTGATCCATGTTCGCATAACAATAGTTTTTAATCTGGTCAATGTCTTTAGTTCTAAGCAATTCTTTTAATGTTTCATTTTTTTTAATATGTAGAAATGAATTTTGTTCAAAAGGGGAAATTGAACGCACTACATTGGAATCTTTTGAACAATAAACATATAAATCTTGATTATCGTGAGTCATAGCTTTCCACATTGTATATTGTCCTTCAAAGATTATTACCTGTATCAATGAATGATCAAATGCATGATCTTCAATTTGTTCTATAGTGCTCGGAATAACAACAATACGAGCATTTTTGCAAGACATAAAAGCATTATTGTTAATTCTTAGTAGTTCTTTATCTAAAAATAAGATTTCGTCATCATTTTGACATGTGAGAAGTCTATGATATACGATTATATTGCCTAATAATGGACAGTTGTTATATATAGAAATTTGTTCAACCAGGATGCCCAATATATTTTCCACGCCAGTCAGTGTACAGATTTCCTCTTATATCTGTAGCAGATTTTAAAACGCCAGTATAATTTCGAATCCAATGCATTTTTCCCTCCGGTAATGAATTTTTTATTGATATAGTAATGCAATTTTTCACATCACTTTATTTATATCATCCTAAATGAATTTTACATATATGATGGCACCATGATGCAACAAACGTGATACAAACTTGCAACAAAAAAAGAGGCAGCAAATTTGCGCCTCAATGTGTTTATATTTTTCTGAGTATTTTAATGTCCGGTGGAATTTATCCTTGCACTGGAATTTAAAATTTCAAGTCAGCGTTCTCTGTCATCATATGATCCTCCTTTTGAAATCCGAATTCCATACTAAGAATGGTGCTGCCTTACACAACACCATTCTATTTGTTTATCGTTTTTGATTCCATTCTTGATATTCCGGTAATCCCTTTATAAACCCAGTGAATTCCGGGACCGTGAAATCAAGTTCTTTATATTTGACAGCGTAAATGATTCCTTTATTAATTAACTGTGCTCGCGAAGTTGATATTGCTTTTACCTCTCGCTTCATAATTGCAGCCACATTAGAAATAGTACAAGGTAATTTTTCACAAGCAACCATTGCAAAGATGAATTTTTTGTCAGACTCTGTACATCTTTCATATCTCACCTTGAAAAAGCCAGTATCTAAAATTTTGAAAAATTCAGATATGCTATTTTTCACATCACTCAAATGCACTATATCTCCGTTGACACTTTGAAATACAATTTGGCACAACTGTTGTACAAAAAACGGATACCCTTTAGTGATGTCTATGATTTTTTTCACTGCGTCATCATCATATGTTACATGCAATTTTTCCGCTGGCTTTCTAATTGCCTCTGCACATTGCTTATCTTCCAAAGATCCAATTTCTTTATAGATAAATAATCTTTCTGAATAAGATTTAGCTTCCGATAACATCGCATAAATTTTGGGAAGTCCAGCGCCGACTAACATAATTGGATATCCTAGCTGGTTTACTCTGTGCAATGCAGCAATTAGAGCACTCAGTTCTTCTCTCTTCATGTACTGGATTTCATCAATGAAGAAACAAATTGGAGAATCTGTGTTTGAGGCAATTTCTCCTAACGTCGTAAATACATCAGTTAAACTCTGTGTCAAATTGGTTGATGTGTATAATTCCTTATCTTGAACCGAAAGTGAAAATGAATTGTTATTTGGGTCAAAAGATACCACTAATGCTTTAATTGCGTCAAGTGAAGTTTGAACCAACGATTTAACTTTCTCTTTTACACTAATTCTTCTCAAAAATGCCTGTGAACAGCTAGCAATTTGAGAAATAAAATCATTTCGTTCTTCCACTTCAATATGCTTGCAAAAAATCTGTCTATCTTCTGCAACTTCTTGTAGTTTGTTAATCAAGACCGTTTTTCCTACGCCTCTTAAACCACTAAAAATCACAGATTGTGTTGGTATTTTTAAACATAAGGCATCAAATAGATGTTCCATTTCTTTAATATCTGAGTCTCTACCTGCTAGGTAGGTCGGCATCAATCCTGCTCCTGGTCTATAAGGATTTACTTTGAACATTTTACCACCTCCATTGATATTATCTCATGTAAAAGCATAATAGTCAATACAATTCCGCCTAAAAGTATTTACCAAAACTTCAAAGTATTAAAAAGTATCTTTATTCTATTAGAAGTTGTCGGAAGTTTGAAAACTTGTAAAACTTTCAAAAGTAAATTCCATCCTCCGCATGCCCATCGATTACAAAGTTTCTTTTTCATAGTATATATTCTCCTTTCCATCAATCATAAAGTTTTACACTAGAAATATGGAAAAGAACAATGAGGATAAAAATAACAGACCATTTTTATGAACAATCATAAACTGCAGCTACCAAATATCATGAAAACTGTACTTTATTTTCGCCCATAAAACCACTCTATCACCATATCCGGACAATAAAAAATGTACTTTATTTTTTATGACATAAAATTTTCTATCAAACAAAAAGGAAGCCGTCGTTTTGGCTTCCTTTTTGTTTAAATAAAGTGGCGCTGTTTTCGTCTGTAACCTTTACAAAATGAGCATGATTCCATATGGCGTTTTTCGTAATATAATTTACACACTTTACTTGACAAACTCATTTTAATTCTGGAAACAGTTTCTCAAATTCTTCATGCAATGTCCCATTCCTTAAGGGTTTGCCACAGCGTCTCGATGGTCTGCGTTTTCTGCTCATTTTCCATTAATAGAACCGTTTATAACAACATATCTTTCACGCATTTACTCCGATAGTCACTCGGCGATATTTTGTATCTTTCTTTAAATGTTCGGTTAAACGTTCTTTGACTTTCAAATCCACTATCCAGACAAATATTTGTAATAGAATCCCTCGTATTTTCCAAACGACAACATGCGTAGTTTAACCTTGCATCATTAAGATATTGATTGAAATTTCTATGGAATATTTGAGAAAAAAGCCTAGATAAGACATATTTGCTTACCCCCAGATCTTTTGCCATCTCTTCCAGCGAAAACTTTTTTTTGAAATTTGCTGATATATAGGAAACCGTCTGGTAAATCAGATCCCTGCTCCCCACATTACTCTTTTCTACCAAATTCAATTTTCCCATGCAACGTGCTAACACAATCTGAAGATATGCCTGTGCAACAGTTATATCTGGCTGTTCTGTCTCTAAAATTGCATTTATAACTCTATATACCTCTTGTTCAACCTTTTCCGCTTTTGATAATCGGATATTCGATTTCATGTAAAATCCCTCTTTTTCTTTTGTTTGTGAATGATCATCCTCTTAGAAATCATCTTCATCATCACTGTCGAAGTCATCATCCTCGTCATCATCGAAATCGCCGGCATCTCCAAAAATTGCTTCATGTTCTTCTTTGTCCGTGCACATCATTTCATCCCACAAAAATTTTTCTGTATCATTTAATTTTTTGTTTTTATCCCAAATATTCCAACTCATAACGTGTCCTCCTCTGGATTTAATGATTTGTTAACCTTGATGGTTATATCATAGCAGACATGGTGTCCTATAAATTGCACATGTCCTATAAAATCACCATCAGATAAGTTATACATTCATGACCCTTCTTCAAACCAGTGCTCATCAAAATAGATAATGAAAAATGCACTAGAAAAGAACAAGATTCCTTAATTGCTATGGTGAAATGCGGAGAACTCCCATGTACCATTGGAAATGTTGCAATTATTCTTAAAACAAAAAGCTCATCTATATCTTCTACACGTGCCCAACTTATTAGTAAGGGTATTATCTGTTCAACACATCATGGTGAAATAGACTTTACAGTCCCTTTGTTTGATGAATATTTAAGAAGAATCAATCCAGATTTGAAAATTGGAAAATAATAATATGAAAGCTGCTGGTTATTGATCAGCAGCTTTTGTTCCTCTTCTCTGTAAATTACATTCAATTTACTGAAACTGTACTTTATTTTCTCCCATAAAATCACTCTCCCACTACATACAGGCAATAAGAAATGTACTTTATTCTGTTGCGAAATAAAGTACATTCTGAAATAAAGTACATTTTGAAATTTTTGTACTTTATGCTATAATCATTTATCTAAGCCATTTATGAACCAATAACTATATAGTACAAATTTTTTTACTTTAAATTTATCTAAATCTGTTCTTAAGGTATACTGGTAACGTGTGAAATTTTGTAAAAATGAGAGGAACTCAGATATGAAAGGAATTTTATATGGAGTAGGGGTTGGACCAGGAGATCCGCGCCTTATGACTTATCTTGCAGTTGAAACAATCAGACGCTGCCCGGTAATCGCGGTTCCGGCGGATGGCAAGGAAAACGCAGTTGCTTATCGGATTGCAAGCGGCATTGTAAAAGATATTGACAGCAAGGAATGTATTAATCTTACAACACCTATGACAAAAGACAAAGCAGTATTAAATGCAGCCTATCAGACTGCCGCAGACCGAATTATCGAAAAGCTGGATCAGGGAAAAGATGTTGCCTGCCTTACATTGGGTGATCCAACGATCTACAGCACATACATCTATATTCATCGTATCGTAAGAACCCGTGGATTTGCCGCCCAGATCATCAACGGTGTTCCATCTTTTTGTGCAGTCAGTGCCCGTCTGGAAGACAGTCTTGTAGACCGGTCAGAGCAGCTTCATATCATTCCGTCCACTTATGGTGTTGAAGAAGCATTAAAATATCCTGGAACCAAGGTTTTCATGAAAGCCGCATCCAAAATGCCACTGGTAAGGGAAGTATTAAAACGCTGCAATGTGAAATGCCAAATGATTGAAAATTGCGGAATGCCAAATGAGCATATTTACCACGATCTGGATGATATTCCAGAGCATGCAAGCTATTATTCTATTATTGTTGTGAAAGAAGAACATCATGATTGAATTACAAAACCTGTCCAAACAGTATGATCGGTTTCTTGCAGTTGACAATCTGAATCTTACCATTGGAGATGGAGAATTTTTTGGTCTTCTTGGTCCAAATGGTGCGGGAAAGACCACGACCATCAGCATGTTGTCTACACTCCTGCTGCCGACAACCGGAACGATTTGGATCAATGGAGAACTTTTGACCAGAAAGAACGATCGATTAAAAAGAAAACTTAGCGTTGTAACACAGGAATATTCTATGCGCCAGGATATGACGATGGACGAAATCATGGAATACCAGGGGCGTCTTTACTATATGCCATTGAAAAAAATACGGGAACGCTCAGAAGAATTACTGGACTTTTGCGGACTTTTGGATTATCGGAAACGAACGGTTAGAAAGCTGTCTGGCGGAATGAAGCGTAAACTGATGGTATGCCGTGCCTTATTGACGGAGCCAGAGATACTGCTGCTGGATGAACCGACGGCCGGGATGGATGCACTGGCTCGCAGGCAGATGTGGAATCTGTTAAAAAAACTTAACCATCAGAATCTGACAATTCTTCTGACAACCCACTATATGGAGGAGGCAGAATTGCTCTGTGACCGTGTTGGATTCATGTGCCACGGTGTTCTGGAAGAAACTGATACGCCAAAACATCTGATTGAAATGCTTGGGTGTTATACTGTAGATGCAACGGAACCAGATGGTGTCAAAAGCCATTATTTTTCCGGAAAGGAGGAAGCAATCCGGTATCTCACCGACTCTCCATATGAGACGGCACTTCGCAGCACCACGCTGGAAGATGTCTTTCTGGAACATGTCGGTAAAGCCATGGATCGCGGATGATTATGGGAATTCTTACAGTGTTATGGGAAAAATGGGTTGAATTCCGCCATAACTTTTTCAAAATCACCTCGGCAGCCATGATTGCTCCCCTCATGTACATTCTGGTATTCGGCTTTGGTGTTCAGACGATATCACACGGACAGCCTTACCTGAATTTTCTGATTCCGGGCGTGGTAGCTTTGACTAGCATGAATGGAAGCTTCAATGCAATTGCACAGACATTGAATGTACAGCGTCTGTATGAAAAAGCATTTGATCAGGTTATGATTTCTCCAACTCCGCTATGGCAATTTATAGCAGGGCAGATTATTGGTGGAAGCCTGCGCGGGGTCTATGCGGGAAGTATGATCATTCTGATGATCCTGCCTCTGAAAACCGGGCTTTGCTTTAATGGCTGGTCCTTTTTATTTATGTTTCTGAATGGAGCCGTATTCTCTACGATTGGTGTTGTTGTATCTTTTTATGCAAAAAACCATGCCGATGTACCGCGATTCTCCAACTATGTGATCATGCCGATGTCCTATCTGTGCAATACTTTTTTCTCTGCCCAGAATATGCCAGATGGAATTCGACAGCTGGTCAGTTACCTTCCATTATCACAGACAAGCGCAGCTTTACGCCAGGTTGCGAATCATGAAGCATTTTCTTTTTCAGGAATTCTAATTCTGATTCTGTATCTGGCAAGCTTTTCCGCCGCAGCGTCCTGGTTCTTATATAAAAAGAAAAATCTGTGATTGCATTACAGTTGTTTTACTTCCATTAGCAGTTCTTCTGCTGCTTTTCTCGGATTTTCTGCTTTCATGATTGCAGATACCACTGCAATGCCGTCTGCGCCGCTTCCCTTTAAGATATCCAGATTGGAAAGATTCAGACCGCCAATGGCAACAACCGGAATCGGTACGGCTTTGCAGATAGCAGACAATGTGGAAACTTCTGTCAGTACGGTAGTAACCTTGGTGGTTGTCGGGTAAATAGCTCCAACCCCAAGGTAATCGGCACCGTCCTGGTATGCTTTCCTGGCAGCCTCCACGGTTTTTGCGGTGGCACCAACAATTTTATCCGGACCAAGGAGACGCCGTACTTCCGCCACAGGAAGGTCTGAGGCACCCACATGAACTCCGGCTGCTCCGCAGGCCATGGCTACATCCACGCGGTCATCAATGATCAGGGGAATCTGGTAGCGGTCGGTAATTTCGCGGACTTTGCATGCTTTCTCCAGATAATCACGACCGCCAGTATTCTTTTCTCTAAGCTGTACGAGTGTTACGCCACCTTTACAGGCGTCCTCCACAGTACGCAAAAAAGATTCTTCTGTATGATAAGTGCTGTCAGTTACCAAATATAAGCTCACATTCAGATTGTTCATATTCAAATCCTCTTTTCCATTTCATTTATAATGTTTCCACATTCTGCCGTCAAAACTCCTGCAGCCTGGCCTTTTCAAGAAGCGTCTCATCTGTCATGGCATAGACCTCATCCAGAAGTGCTGTCTGGAAGCTTCCTGGACCTTTTGAAATCTCTGCTGCAAGCTCTCCGGAAATTCCCATTGCGACAGCCGCCAGAAGCGCTGCTGCTGTTCCGTAAGACACTTTTGTTTTATCCGGTATTATGGAAGATGTTTCAAAGATACCAGATTTTGTAAAAATTGTCTTACTGCCCGGAAGATAAGCAGCGGTCAGCGCACCTACCATGCAGCCGGTACCGGTAACACCGGATAAGGCTGCATGACCATTCGATACCAGAAATGCGTTTTCAGCATCCGCTATCAGATCCTTTTTTCCTGTCGCCATAACAGTACAGTTCAGGTGTTTCGCAAGATGCCTTGCGCTTTCACAGTACCACGCCTGATTTTCCACGGAAACAGCGTCCTGACTTCCGGCATCGATTCCGGTTCCATGATACGGAAGTTCTGCGGCTGCCAGGATCTCAGAAATGTTTCCTTTGATAACAGAGAAAACGCCCTGAGAAAGCAGCTGCTTAGCAAAGCTGCGCCGAAGCTGACTGCACGTAACGCCTACGAGATCCAGAAGAACTGGTATATTCTTCCTGTTTGCCGTGCTTAACGCACGCTGCATGGAAATAATGCGGGCATCCGTAATATTTCCCAGATTCAGCATCAGGGCCGAAGAAACTTCTGTGATCTCTTCCACCTCTTCCGGATGCTCTGCCATGATTGGGCGTGCGCCCACAGCCAGAATCATATTGGCACAGTCATGGATGGAAATGGGATTGGTAATACAGTGAATCAGAGGAGCTGAGTTTTTAGTAAACTCTCGAATTTCTGGTATACCCGGTTTCTGTGTCAGCACCTTCTGCTCTTTTTCTGTGATTTTTGTCATAAACTTTTGCACCAAGACTTTCTTGAAATTTTGCGAGCATTCCCGTCTGGCTTAATGCCTTCAGAAATACGTAGGCCGCAATACCGCCCATAATGGTAGCGGAAATAAACATAGGCGTATAATAAAACGCATTCAGTCCCTCTCTTCCCATCAAAAAAGCCATGACCGGATAGGATACCAGGGAACCAATGATTCCGGTTCCAAAGATCTCACCAAATACCGCACAGATGATCTTGCCTTTTGAGGCACGGTAGAACACACCGGATAAAAAGGCACCAAAAACAGCTCCGGTCAGAGCTAATGGCGGAATTCCCATAAACATCATGCGGATCACACCAATCATGCAGGCACAGAGCAGAGAATACCAGGGCCCCATAAATACAGAACAGGTAATGTTGATCAGATGCGCGGTAGGACACATACCTTCTATTCGCAGAATCGGTGAGATTACCACACCAATGGCTACCATCATAGCCAGAAATACCATACGAAACGTTTTCATTCTTTGTTTTTCCATTTTCAATCTTAAATCCTCCTGTTTTTCCGGGATTTCTGTCACTGGACAAGAATGCATGCTGTTCCGTAAAGCGACAGTGATCCCTTGTTCGGTCGAAGTTCCATTACTTCCTCTCACTCCGAAAACACGGATTCCCATCGCTATGTAAATTCCTTCTGCCATGGCTGCAGGGCGCTCCCCCTCCGACCATCTTTAACAGCGGAATATGGTTATCAAAGAATTCCGCTGTGCAGTTGGATATTATGTTTCATAAGACACAATTTCCGTAAAACAAAAATGCGTCCTCCGGACAATGCCAGAAGACGCACTCTTATATTCTGCTTCCCTCCGTTGGCATTACCCAAATCAGGTACGGTCGAAGATTTATCTTCCTCTCAGCCTGTCGCACAGGCTCCCGCGCTTATGATTTTCATTTCTGTATGTAAGCATAACACAGAGCCCCTGTCCTGTCAACAGCAGAAAAGTCCGCGCAAAGTCAGAATCACCGTCACAAATTCTGCACAGGGAAAAGCAAGCCATACACCATTCATCCCAATCTACTGCCCAGCCTTCCCTGTATTTTTTCCAAGCTGCCAGAATGCCACAGCGCTGGCAGCAGCCACGTTCAGGGAATCTACGCCATGAGCCATGGGAATACGAATTGTATAGTCACAGTCTGAGATGGTGTTTCTGGCAAGTCCGTCTCCCTCTGTTCCAAGGACGATGGCCAGCTTTTCTTCTGCGAGTATGGATGGATCATCAATACAGACAGACTGATCTGTTAAAGCCATGGCTGCAGTTTTAAAGCCAAGTTTATCCAACTGCTCCATAGCAGGATGTGGCCAGGCATGATTCCGGTCGAATATGGTCCATGGAATCTGAAATACAGTCCCCATGCTGACCCGGACAGCTCTTCGATATAATGGATCACTGCAGCCAGAAGTAAGAAGTACGGCACCCATATTCAGTGCTGCAGCAGATCGGAATATAGCTCCGATATTGGTGGGATTTACAATATTCTCCAGAATCGCAATGCGTTTTGCTCCGGAACAGACATCCGCAACAGAAGGAAGGTGGCGGCGGCGCATTGCACACAAAAGCCCTCTAGTCAGGGCAAAGCCGGTTATCTGCGTAAGCACCTCCATGGAGGCCGTATATACCGGAATATCACCGCACCGGTTAATAAAAGCGGCAGAAGAACCGTGAAGTTCGCCTTCTTCTACCAGGACAGAGATGGGATCATAACCGGCATCCAGTGCACGTCCGGCCACAATCGGACTCTCAGCAATAAAAATACCGGGAGCCGGTTCATAATAATGCAGCAGCTGATTCTCCGAAAAGCGGGAGTAAAGTTCTAGTTCCGGCAGCTGCAGATCTGTTACATGTATGACGTTTGTATATGGCATTGAACATTCCTCACTCAGATTTGATAAAAACAAATCCTATTATAACTAATGCCTGTGCCATATGCAAGAAAGATTCTGCCGGTTACTCCGCAAAGTAGACCACTGTGAGATATTCTCCGGAATGGATCTGCTCGGATTTAAGACCGTTCATGCGCTTTAACTCCTCCACATACTCTGTTCTGGAATAGCCGCTTCCCACACGGTACTGCTCTGCCAGATCCCAAAGACTATCTCCCTTGTGCAGCTGTACACTGGTGTAGTAACGTTTTAGTTCCGGAAGCTGTGCCTCCTCCGCTCTGGCATTCAACAGCGTATGTCCGAAAAAGCCGGAACAAAATGCAAGGATCATCAATAGAATGATGGTGAAATTGCGGAGCCTGCGCTTTCCATGGTTTCTTGTTTTCATAAAAGATTCCCCCTTGTCTGGATTTCCGAACGTACGTTTGCTATAACACGATTATAGAATAAGAACATACGTTTGTCAATATCGTTTTTTATAAAATCCGAACAAAAGTTTGCTTTTTGTAAAAAGGTGTGTTACTATATTATTATCAGAAAATCCCGTTACTGTCCGCACTTCATATGAACAGTAACGAATACATCCATACGGAGGGAATATTATGGGTCATGGTAAGATCAGCGCAAAACAGCAGGAAATTTTAACATATATCAAGGAATGTATTTTAAAGAAGGGCTATCCGCCTGCAGTCCGGGAAATCTGTGAGGCGGTTCAGTTAAAATCCACTTCATCTGTCCATTCCCACCTGGAGTCTCTGGAAGCCAACGGCTATATTCGGAGAGATCCGACTAAGCCGCGTGCCATCGAAATTCTGGATGACGAATTTGCGATGAACCGCCGTGAGATGGTTCAGGTGCCCATGATCGGCACCGTAGCAGCCGGAGAACCGATTCTGGCGCAGGAGCACATCGAGGACTACTTCCCAATCCCTGCAGAAATTCTGCCGAACGCAGATACGTTTATGCTTAAGGTAAAAGGTGAAAGCATGATCAATGCAGGCATCTTTGACGGTGACCAGGTTATTGTAGAACAGACCAATACTGCAGAGAATGGGGAGATTGTTGTTGCGTTGGTGGACGATTCTGCCACTGTGAAACGCTTTTATAAGGAAAACGGTCATTATCGTCTGCAGCCGGAGAACGACTCCATGAATCCGATCATTGTAGATCATGTGGAAATCCTCGGCAGGGTTATCGGTCTCTTCCGTATGATGGCCTGATCACAGTTCCAGGATTTCAAAAAATAAGCTGACGGGGTTTTATCATGCATAACAAAAGGGGCTTCCCATCATTCGATGAGAAGCCTTTTATATTTGCTGTAATGAGTTTCGTTTTCTATTATGCCAGAAACAGGCACCAGAGAGGAACCGTAACCATGGAAAGTAGGGTAGACAGCACCACGCATTTGGTGGCGAACACTTCATCCTTTCCATATTTTGCCGCAAGCACAGCGGTGACACTGGCAGACGGCATACCGGACAATACTACAGATACACCGGTAACAAGGCTGTCCACTTGCGCAAAGTGACATGCCAGATACACCAGAAACGGAATAAAAAACAGGCGGATAAAGCTGTAATAGACCGTATCCTTTTCCGGAAGGGAGCGAAACGGCACTTCTGCCAGAATTGTTCCTACCAGCGACATGGCCAGAAAGGTGTTTCCACCTGCGATGTTTTTAATGGTCAGGCTGAGAAAACCCTGAACCGGGATCTGAAATACCATGATCAGCATGCCGATTACCACAGAAACAATGCAGGGATGCGTAGATACCTTCTTAATCAGGGTTTTCATGTCCGGAGCCTGTGTAAAATATGTCAGGCCGATGGACCACATAAAAGTACGCTGGGGAATGGTATAAATGGATGCATATAAAAGTCCCATACTGCCGAAAATGCCTTCCGCAATAGGATTGCCAAGAATGCCGGCATTCGAACATATGGTTGCGTATTGAAGTACCTTCTTGCGTTCATCCGGGAAACCCGGGTAGAGAATCATGCCAAGCAGCCACGCTCCCACCTGAATTCCTGCGGCTACCACAATCACAACTATACAGCTCACCAGAATCTGATGGTTAAATTCAATCTGGAATGATTTGATGATACTGGCCGGAAGTGTTACATATAAGACCAGATCCGTCAGCAGGCTTTTTCCCTCGTCGCTGATCATTCCTGCTTTTCGGAAAATGTATCCAAGAATCATAATGGTAAACAGCATACCCTGCATTTCAAATAATCCTGTAAAATCCATAAGCTTCTCCTGTGGCCCCCATTAGCAGACCATTCTGTTTATTTTTGTAAAAAGAATTTTATCTTTTCCTATCATAATACAGCCATTTATCTTCGTCAAATATCCTTTTTTGATGTCTGTTATAACTAAAATTTTATGAGTTCACTAAATGTTCACCATTTTGAAGAAAACTTAATAAAAAATCAATGGCTTTTTCGATTGCTTTGTAGTAAACTCTTGATTGTTGGTTCCCAGGTTTGGAATCGACAGAGAAAGATCAGAGGAGTGATATATTATGAAAAAAGCATTATTAATCACTGCTATCGCAGCAGTTTCCATCAGCGCAGCAGCATGTTCCAGCAAAAAGCCCGCAGAAACAACTGCAGCTCCGGTAGAGACCACCGCAGCAGAAACCACAACAGCGGCAGAAACCAACGAGGATTACACCAGCGGTATCATCACTGCCATCGACGGAGATGTACTTACCGTAAAAGATGATTATGATGATGAAGAAAGAAAATATGATATTTCCGGCGCTGATGTAACCAACGAATTCCCGCTCACTGAGGGTGACTGGGTTGACATTACCTTCCAGGCTGACAGCACAGAGGATCCGGTTCTGGCTATCGCAGTAGAGGTTACTTCTTCCGTATTAGAGCAGACCATGGATCCGGTTGCGGAAGGAACGATTAAAGAGGTTGCTTCCGATACCATGACTCTTGAGGTCGATGGTGAGGAATATAAGATTCTGACCGGCAATGCCTATGTTGTAGGAAAGGACGGAATCAAAGCTGACGCAGACGCAGAGGTTACTTACCTTGGCGATCTGGATGATGAGCCGCTGGCAATCAAGATCGTTATGGCTGACGCAAAAGATTCTGACGATGCTAAGATCAATGCATTCGTAGGTAAGGTTGCCCAGATCGGCGAAGATGGTGATCATATCGTTCTGGAGGCACAGACCGGCGATTTCTTTACTTTTGTTTCTGACGATACTGATTTCAGCCAGTATGCAGAGGGTGATACCCTTCAGATTCAGTATGATGGTTCCATCAATGACAAAGAGATCCAGGTAGTAAAAATCACCAAAAAGTAATCTTCCATTCCATATTGCAGATTCAAAAAGACCGCCACATGAAGTGACGGTCTTTTTGAATCTGCGAAAATTCTTAAATATCGTACCCGATCATACGGATATAGTCTTTGATCAGTTCTACTACCTGGTCCAGTTCCAGCTTACTTGCATTGATCGGGAGATCATAATTGGTAACATCCTCCCATTCTTTTCCGGTGAAATACTTGTGATAGGATTTACGCTGTTTTGTGATCTTGTTTAATTTATTGAGAGCTTCTTTGGTATCCGTGATACCATCAGTTTCCTGAGTTCTGCGGACACAGGTCGGAATGTCTGCATAGACAAAGATCTTAACCAGATCCTCCTTCCCTGCGGTCTCCAGGATATAATCCGCGCAGCGGCCAACAATTACGCAGGACTCTGCAGCAGCCAGCTCCCGGATGACTTCAGACTGGAAGCGGAACAGGTTATCCGGGGAGGTTACGTCACCCTCTGTCTTTGGTTCATCAAAAATGCCTGCAGGGAATCGCAGATTCCCGACAATTTTACGGAGCAGGTTATTTCCTGCTTTTTCATCAGCAAGGCGGAAATATTTTTCTCCTACTGCACTCTTTTCTGCAGTCATGCTTAAGATTTCATCATCGTAAAAAGGAATACCCAGTTTCTCTGCCAGTTTTTTTCCGACGATGCGGCCGCCGCTTCCGTACTGACGCTCAATGGTAATGACCAGTTTGCTTTTATCCATAAGAAATCCTCCTTTGGAAATCATTATTGTCTGTATTTGGTATATTTAGTATAGCACAAAACCGGCAGAGTGCCAAACTTTTTTACACTCTGCCGGTCTATAACATTTTTTTCTGATTATTTTAAAAGCTATTTTGCGAGCATCATGCGGTCGTTCGCAAATTCTTCACCGCTTGCTTCCTCGAATTTGTGAAGAAGATCTTCTACGGTAAGATGTTTCTTTTCCTCTCCTGCCACATCGTAGATGATATTTCCCTCATGCATCATGATCAGGCGGTTGCCCATCTGAATGGCATCACGCATATTGTGAGTAATCATCAGAGTGGTAAGCTTCTGCTCTTCTACCATCTCTGCAGTCAGATCCAGTACCTTCTTAGCTGTTTTCGGGTCCAGTGCAGCCGTGTGCTCATCTAACAAAAGAAGCCGCGGTCTCTGCAGGGTAGACATCAACAGAGTCAGTGCCTGACGCTGGCCGCCGGAAAGAAGTCCTACTTTTGATGTAAGACGATCTTCCAGGCCGAGCCCAAGACGTTTTAACATATCCACATAGAGCTTGCGTTCTTCATTTTTGATTCCCGGTTTCAAACTGCGCACTCTTCCACGACGCAGAGCCAGGGCAAGATTCTCCTCAATTCCCATTGTTGCTGCAGTACCATTCATCGGGTCCTGGAAGACACGTCCCAAAAAAGCAGCGCGCTTGTATTCCGGAAGACGAGTGACATCTTTTCCATCAATCACAATGGCACCGGTATCAATGGGCCAGACTCCCGCGATCGCGTTTAACAGCGTAGATTTTCCAGCTCCATTTCCGCCGATCACGGTAACGAAATCTCCGTCATTTAAGGTAAGATTGACACCACGAAGGGCTTTCTTTTCATTCACAGTTCCTCTGTTAAAGGTTTTTGTGATATTTTTGATCTCCAGCATGTTCTCCTACCCTCTCTTTCCCATATTTGAAAAATAACGGCTCTTCCAGGTAGGAATTGCCAGGAAGACAGCAACCACTGCTGCGGATAACAGCTTTAACAGATCCGTATCAATGCCCATCCAAATGACAACCTGCAGTACCAGATAATAAATAATGGATCCAAGGGCAACGCCAAGCAGCTTCAGGCCAAAGTTGCGGAAGATTTTTCCAAAAATTGCCTCACCGATGATGACTGCAGCCAGTCCAATGACGATGGCACCGCGTCCCATGTTGATATCCGCAAATCCCTGATACTGGCAGAGCATGGCACCGGAAAGTGCTACCAGGCCATTGGATATCATGAGTCCGAGAACCCGGCTTAAATCCGTATTGATTCCCTGGGCGCGAGCCATTTTATCGTTGCAGCCGGTGGCTCTTAAGGAGCAGCCGAGCTCTGTGCCGAAGAACCAGTACAATACGGCAATCAGAATGATGATCGTAATCGCAACCATCAGGATCGTGTTTCTGTAAAATGGAACCTTGCGGATGAAACGCAGGGAAACCAGCAGGTCATATTTGTCGACATTGATTGCCTGGTTCGCTTTTCCCATGGTTTTCAAGTTGATGGAATACAGGCCAAGCTGGGTCAGGATTCCGGCCAGGATTGCCGGAATTCCCATAAAGGTATGGAGAATTCCGGTTGCAAGTCCGGCTGCCATACCGGCTGCCGTTGCACCCCCCCTAGATAAGACCATCTGCCATAGATACCCATACATTCTGCCCGGACAGCATCAGCATAATGCAGACCGCACCGCCGGTTCCAAGAGAACCGTCCACTGTTAGATCCGCAATATCCAGAATCCGGAATGTTAAATACACGCCAATGGCCATGATACCCCAGATCAGTCCCTGTGCCACTGCGCCAGGCAGGGCATTTACCAAACTCATCATATCTCAATTACTCCTCAATCGCAACGTAATCATCCGGAACAGTAACGCCCAGTGCCTCGCAGATGGTCTTGTTGTATTTTTTGGTGAACTGCGGAGCGTATTCGATCGGCATCTCAGAAATGTTGGACTCACCGGTCAGGATCTTTGCTGCCATCTTACCAGTTGCTACGCCAAGGTCATAATAGCTGATGGAAAGGGTTGCTACGCCGCATCCGCTGCAGATGCCTTCCTCACCTGCGATGATCGGTACACCGGCTGGCTGGCAGATGTTGTTGATGATCTCGGTATTTGCGGCAGCGGTATTGTCAGTCGGGATGTAGATAACATCAGAACTGTTTGCTGCATTGGTAACAATCGTTGCCAGATCATTAGAATCAGAGAATGCGTAGTATTCACAGGTATAGCCAAGCTTCTCCAGCTCTGCTTTTACGGTATCTACCTGATACTGGGAGTTTGCTTCTGCGGAACAATATAACAGACCAACATTCTTTGCGTCCGGGAAGAGCTCCTTTAACATAGCAGCCTGTTCATTTAACGGCGCAAGGTCCGCAGTACCGGAAATGTTACCGCCAACGGTTCCATTAAAATCGTCAATACCAAGTGCTACACCATACTCGGTAACTGCAGTTCCGAGAACCGGAATGGTGTCCGTGCCAGCCTGTGCAGCCTGAAGGGCCGGTGTTGCGTTGGCCAGGATCAGATCTACATCTTCTGCAACAAAATTGTTGATGATGGTAGAACAGGTATTGGAATCACCCTGTGCGTTCTGCTCATCAAAAGTAACCTGGTCTCCAAGGGCTTCGGTCAGGGCATCTTTAAAGCCCTCAGTAGCTGCATCCAGCGCTACATGCTGTACCAGCTGGCAGATACCAACCTTATAAGAAGCTCCATCTGCAGAAGTCTCTGCCTTTGTCCCGTCTGCGCTTTCAGCGGCAGTGGTGTCTGCTGCAGCCTGTGTGGTCTCTGCAGTCTTACCAGAGCCACAGGCAGTCATGGATGCGGCCATCATTCCGGCCAGAATCAGCGCAAGTGCTTTTTTTGTCTTTTTCATAATACAACTCTCCCTTTTTCTTATATTCTGATTTCATAGCAAAAGCTTGAACTTTTTCCATCATACTACACTTTTATTACTCCGTCAATTTAAAGCTTTAAATTCCTGCAAATTCAACGCATTAAAGTGATAAGGGCAGATTTATATAGGCCATAACTTATTAAGTATTTGCGTTTTACATATATTTAACCTATAATAATACCCGTAACAACTAAGTAGTGTTCTGAGATCCAATATAGCTTCTGTTTCAAAACCGATGGCTCTTAAATCCGATTTCTGCCAAATGATCGTGGAATATTTTGCCATACGGATGGAATATGGAGCTTTATTGGTATATAAAAAAATATTTATTCACAGGGGGATTTTATGGAAGAAGTAAGTCTGCAGGAAATGCTTGCTGCCAGAGAGAGGCGCTGCTATCTGCAAACCCAGCTGCTGCATCAGTATAAAAAAAGCCTCATCAGCTTTACCTTAAACATTCCTGGACCAGTCAAAGTCCTGACGGATGTTCCGGAAGCATTTGCGAGCGGCTGTCAGAGAATCGAGACACTGTTAAAAGACCGTCTGGTTCTTATTCAGCATATGGAAACCATAAAAGAAAAAACAGGATATGAAGCCTTTTACAGCGTCGACGCGAATCCGGATTTTATAAAAGAGCTGATGGTCTCACTGGAAGATCAGGACCGGCTTGGCCGCCTGTTTGATATTGATGTACTCCGCCCGGACGGGAGCAAGGTCTCCAGAGAAGATATGGGAAGTGCGCCAAGAACCTGTCTGCTTTGCGGACAGCCGGCGCATGTCTGCAGCCGAAGCCGCAGGCACAGCGTTGCAGAACTGACTGCAGAGATCGGTAAAATTTTAAGCGGATTATAAATAAATTGGGGATGGGGAGGAACTGGTATTTATGATTTCATCTGTTTTTGCTGAGGAATGTGCCTATGCACTCATGGCTGAGGTAGGCGCTACCCCGAAACCTGGACTGGTAGACCGTCATGACAGCGGCGCGCACACGGATATGGATTATGATACCTTTGCGGCCAGCACAACAGCAATTGTTCCATATCTGGCCCGTATGTTTGAGGCCGGATACACGTGGGAATCCAAAGATTTTAATGCACTGTTCGAAAGCATCCGTCCCATCGGTATTGAGGCGGAAAAGGCCATGTTTGCTGCCACAGATGGTGTGAATACACACAAAGGCATGATTTTTTCCATGGGAACCATTGCGGCGGCAGCAGGACTTTTTTACAAACGGCACGAAAAGTTTGACGCGGAAAAAATCCTGATCCTGGCCGGTTATCTCTGCCACGATGCCATGCGCAGGGATTTTCAGAAGATCGACCGCAAGAATCCACGGACAAACGGAGAACTTCTCTACCTGCGTTACAGTACCAAGGGAATCCGTGGAGAAGCCCAAAAGGGGTTTCCTTCCGTCCGCACGGTATCTCTGCCTAAGCTCCGCTCTGCTTTTTCCAGCGGGCAGACAGAAAATGAAGCCTACCTGAATACCTTACTCACCCTCATGGCGAATGTGGATGACACCAATGTTTTAAGCCGCACCAATATGGTAATACAGGGTCATGTCAAGTCAGAGGCCGCACAGCTCCTGAGAATAGGCGGAGCCTCCACTGCCCTGGGAATGGAGGCTCTGAAAAAGCTGAATCAGAAATTTATTCATATGAATGTCAGTCCGGGCGGCTGCGCTGATCTGCTGGCAGTCACGATCCTGCTCTATCGCCTGGAGCAGTCAGACAGATAATGGTATATGGCATTGGGTATCTGTCTGGATCCAGCCTACAACAGTTCCCGGTAAACCCGGAGTACATTGTCATGGAACACGGCTTCAATCTCTCCAGTAGTAAAGCCTTCCCGGCTCATCACATCGGCCAGAAGCTGCATACCAGAGCAGTCCTTCATATCTGTTGCGGTATCAATACCGTCAAAGTCAGAGCCAAGACCGATACAGCCGATGCCACCGACCTGTTTCATATGTTTCATATGAGCCACCATGTCGCTGCAGAGTCCATGCAGCGGCATTTTTTTATCTGCATCCTTCAGGAATGGGGCGTAGTAATTGATTCCGGCTACTCCACCACGCTCTGCAAGGGCACGGATCATCTCATCCGTCAGATTGCGTGGATGACGCGCGAGCGCGCGGGCATTGGAATGGCTTGCCACAAAAGGCTTTTTCGTGTAGTGAAATACATCACGGATCCCGGCATCATTTAAATGGGAAATATCAATGATCATGCCAATCCGTTCCATTTCCTGTACAAAGGCAATGCCGGTTTCTGTCAGGCCATGTTCCGTATCCGGCACAGATCTGGCTGGCGAAACACTCTCGTCCTTCCCATTTGGGAACCCAAGTTCATTGGGAAAATTCCAGGTAATGGTCATCATCCTGGCACCCAGGCGGTAAAAATCACGCAGGCAGGACAGATCCCCTTTGCAAATCCCGCCCTCTTCCAGAGTCAGCATAGCCGACATTTTTCCGGCCTTCTGGTTTTCTTCTATATCTTCCCAGCGTTTTACGATTCCAATGCGGTCAGAATACGGTTCTAGCTCGTTATAAAACAGATCAACCAGCTTCATGGCATAGTGAAATGGGTCTGCTGTCTTTCCCAGATGCACAAACATGGCAAAATTCTGCAAAAGATAATCCCCTTTCTGCATCCTGTTTAAATCTATATGCAGATGATTTTCCAGAATGGATGCCTCTTCCCCGCGCTCTCTGGCATGCAAAAGCTCGGATATGGTGTCACAGTGCATATCTACAACCTTCATACTAAATCTCCTCCCTGATAAATACATGAAAATTGAGACCGGCAGGCTACCGGTCTCAGTCTTTCCGGCAGATTATAAAGTCTCTGCCCGTTCTTCAATATTCCGTTTGAAATTAATAACTTCATGCTGGTAATCGCTGTTCATGAAACAGGATGTGATCATGAAGTCCGCGGTGGCCTTATTAACCGCCATAGGAATGTCGTAGACCTGCGCGATGCGCATCAGGGCCTTCACATCCGGATCGTGAGGCTGTGCCGTCAGCGGATCGGAAAAGAATACTACAAAGTCGATCACGCCTTCTACGATCTTGGCTCCGATCTGCTGGTCGCCACCGAGAGGGCCGCTGTTATAGCCTTTCACGGTAAGGCCGGTCTGGTCTGTGATCATGCGGGCTGTCGTGCCGGTACCGTAAAGATTATGCTTCTCCAGTTCCGGTTTATGTTCTTTGCACCACGCGATCAGCTTTGCTTTTTCGTTGTCGTGAGCGATCAGTGCAATGTTCTTTTTGCCGCCAATAGTAAATGTAATGTATTCCTGAGACATATAACAGATCCTCCTTACTCTTTCTTCATAGAATGTATAGAATAATTACAACGTATCACACATATTAAAAAGACTCAAGTGAAATCTTCGTAAAATCTGTCTGATGCTACTCAGACTCTGTCATTTTCGGAGCCGGATTCTGCAAAGACTCAATGAGCGCCCAGATTTCATCTCTTCCCTGCTTGGTCTCTGCAGAGAATGGAATCAGAACATCTTCTTTTTCCAGGCCAAGACCTTCCCGAACCATCTTCACATGCTTCTGGATCTGGCTGCGTTTTAATTTGTCCAGCTTGGTGGCAATGATAACCGGCTTGTAGCCATTGGATACGATCCAGTCATACATCATCTTGTCATTGGCAGACGGATCGTGGCGGATATCAATGAGAAGGAAGATACATTTGAGCATCTTCGATTTTTTTAAATACCGCTCGATCATTTTGCCCCATTTTGCCTTGACTTCCACCGATACTTTTGCATATCCATAGCCCGGAAGATCAACAAAATACAGATCATCATTTACATTGTAAAAGTTGATGGTCTGGGTCTTGCCAGGCTGTGAGGAAGTCCTCGCCAGCGCACGGCGGTTTAACAGGCCATTGATCAGGGAAGATTTTCCTACGTTGGACTTCCCGGCAAAAGCAAACTCAGGCAGCAGATTTTCCGGCAGTGTGCTGGTAATGCCGCAGACCGTCTCCAGTTCCGCTTTTCTAATAATCATCGTTCTTCCTCACTTTTCCTTTTATGCAAGTGCTGCAGCCAGCACATCTTCCATGCTCTTCATGTAGAGAATGGTTAAGCCCTTTGTGATCTCTTTGGAAAGCTCCGCAATGTCCGCCCGGTTCTTCTCCGGCACCAGAACGGTCTCCATATGAGCCATCTTCGCAGCCAGGATTTTCTCTTTCAGGCCGCCAATCGGAAGCACGCGGCCCCGCAGCGTGATTTCGCCGGTCATGGCTACTTTGGCCAGGACCTTACGGTTTACCACAGCAGAGAACATGGCTGTAGCCATTGTAATTCCGGCAGACGGGCCATCCTTCGGCACAGCTCCCTCTGGAATATGAATGTGGATATCATTCTTTGCAAAATAATCATCCGGAACATCATACTGCGGACAGATGGAACGGACATAGGTCAGTGCCGTCATGGCGGATTCCTTCATGACATCGCCCATCTGGCCGGTCAGCTTTAACTCGCCTTTTCCCGGCATCACATTTACCTCAATCTGTAGTGTATCACCGCCGACACTGGTCCATGCAAGACCGCGCACAATACCTACCTGATCTTCCTCATTGGCGTCTTCGAAGGTGATTTTTTCTTTACCAAGGTACTTTTCCAGATTGGATTCCGTTACCCGGATATGCGTTTTTTTATGCTCCAGATACTCTCTTGCGGATTTGCGGCAGATTTCTCCGATACGGCGTTCCAGGTTGCGGACACCAGCTTCACGGGTATAATTGTGGATGATTTTTTTCAGTGCAGAGTCAGAAATCACAAGCTGATCTTTCTTTAAACCATTGCGGTCCTTCTGCTTCTCCACCAGATAATTGCGGGCAATGTGGAATTTCTCATTTTCTGTATAACTGTTGACTTCAATGACCTCCATACGGTCTAACAGCGGTCCCGGAATGGTCTGGGTCGTGTTGGCTGTCGCAATAAACAGAACGTTGGACAAATCGATTGGAAGTTCTACATAGTGGTCACGGAACTTTACGTTCTGCTCTCCGTCCAGAACCTCCAGCAGCGCAGAGGAGGTATCTCCCTTGTAATCACTGCTGACCTTATCGATTTCATCCAAAAGCATCAGCGGGTTGGAAACGCCTGCCTGACGCAGTCCATCTACAAGACGGCCCGGCATAGCCCCCACATAGGTTTTTCTGTGTCCGCGAATTTCCGCTTCGTCATGGACGCCTCCCAGACTGATCCGAACATACCTTTTATTCAGGGCGCGGGCTACGGAACGGGCAATGGATGTCTTACCGGTTCCAGGAGGGCCCACAAGGCAAATAATCGGGCTGTTGCCTTTTTTGGCAAGGACACGCACAGCCAGATATTCGAGAACGCGCTCTTTCACCTGCTCCAGGCCGTAGTGATCCTCTTCCAGAATCTGTTTGGCGTGCTTGATGTCATTATTGTCTTTGGATGTTTTATTCCACGGAAGTTCCAGAAGCGTTTCAATGTAGGTACGGATGACATTACTCTCCTGACCACCGCCAGGCATGCCTTTTAAGCGGTCAATCTCCTTCTGAAGTTTCTCTTTTACTTCCTTATCGGCTTTTAAGGAAGCAAGCTGCTTTTCATATTCATCCGTATCCGAAAGCAGATCCTCGCCAAGTTCCTCGCGGATTACCTTCATCTGCTCCCGTAAAATATAATCCTTCTGATTTTTATCAATATTTTCTTTTACTTTTTCCTGCAGTTCCCGGTGAATTTGGGATACTTCAATCTCATGGATCAGGTTGGTAAGCAGCACCTCATACTGACCGGCCAGGGTTGCCTCCTCCAGATAGCTCTGGCGGATCCGGTAATCCCACGGCAGTTCGCTGGCCATCTGAAGCATTAAGGACTCCAGATCCTCACAAACCATCAGGCCCGGCAGACTCTCTTTGCTGAATTTCGGATGCTGGCGTCCGTAGGATTCCAGCTTTTCCTTCAGGATGCGGGACATCGCCTCGGCCGCAGCGCCATCCACATCTGCTTCCTGCTCACTGGTGAGAAGCACTTCCCCGATCAGAGCCGGCTCTGTGCTGTCCAGATCCAGAAGCTCTGCGCGCTCCTGGCCCTCTGCCATCACGCGGACTATGCCGCCTGGCATCTTCACCAGCTGCTTTATGTAAGAAACGGTACCGATATGATAGAGCTGTTCCAGAGACGGATCCTGGATTTCTGGGTCCTTCTGGGCTACCAGACAGACTCTCTGGTCACTGACCATGGCCTTCTCTACAGCCGCAATGGATTTCTTGCGGCTGATATCAAAGCTGATGGTCATCTCCGGAAGCATGGTAAGTCCGCGGAGTGCTATGACCGGCATCGTTATAATCTTTGTATCTTCCATCAGGTTCCTCCTAAAAAATATGAACAGACTGAAATAGAAAATGGGAGCTATAAGCTCCCATTTTCCTGCTCCGGCGTTTATGCGATCTCGCCGGATGTTTCTTTCTTCAGTCTCTGGGAGAGTGTTTTGCGCGGCACAGCCGTATCCCGGTATACCAGCTCCGGCTCTCCTGTTTTGTCTACGACATCCCTGGTAATGGTGCAGATGCCGATATTATTGTCAGACGGGATCTCATACATCAGATCCATCATGACGGATTCCAGAATAGAACGAAGTCCTCTGGCTCCGGTTTTTCTCTCTACCGCAAGCTTTGCAACCTCTTCAATGGCTTCCGGGGTAAATTCCAGTTTAACGCCATCCAGCTCAAACAGCTTCTGATACTGCTTGGTCAGGGCATTCTTCGGCTCGGTCAGGATCCGGCTTAAGGAATGCACATCGAGAAGGTCCAGGGAAACCGTTACAGGTACACGGCCGATAAACTCCGGGATCAGGCCGAATTTCACAAGATCGTGCGGTTCTACCTGGCGTAAGAGCTCATCGATGTCGGTTTTATTCTTGTCTAAGACCTCTGCGTTAAATCCAATAGAGCCGGCGCTTAAGCGGCTCTCGATGATGTGCTCCAGACCATCAAACGCTCCTCCGCAGATAAACAGAATATTGGTTGTATCGATCTGCAGAAGCTCCTGATGCGGATGCTTTCTTCCTCCCTGCGGCGGCACACTGGCTACGGTTCCCTCGAGGATTTTTAAAAGTGCCTGCTGGACACCCTCACCGGATACATCACGGGTGATAGATACATTCTCAGATTTCTTCGTGATCTTATCAATCTCATCCACGTAGATAATACCATACTCCGCCTTGCTGATATCGTAATCTGCCGCCTGGATCAGCTTTAAGAGAATATTCTCAACATCCTCACCTACATAACCGGCCTCAGTCAGCGCGGTTGCATCCGCGATGGCAAATGGTACATTTAAGATTTTGGCCAGAGTCTGCGCCAGATAAGTCTTACCGGAACCAGTCGGTCCCAGCATAAGAATATTGCTCTTCTGCACGTCCACATCACTGCCTGCACCGGAGGTGATACGTTTGTAGTGGTTGTAAACCGCTACAGACAGTACCTTCTTGGCTGCATCCTGTCCAATGACATACTCGTCCAGAAATGCCTTGATCTCCTTCGGCTTTAACAGGTTAATGCCAGCTAACGGAGATACCGGCTCCTTCTCTTCCTCCTCTTCCAGCTCCTCCGCGAGGATTTCTCCGCAGAGTTCAATACATTCGTCACAGATAAATACATTTTTGGAACCGGCAATCAGTTTTCTTACCTGATCCTGGGTCTTTCCGCAGAAAGAGCATCTGACCCTGTCATCTGTTCTTGTCGGCATAAAATAACACCTTGTCCTTTCCTGGTTGTAAGAATTCTTGAGCGTAAGGCAGCCTTAGTGCTTTGCGATCACCTGGTCGATCAAGCCATATTTTAAGGCTTCTTCCGCGGTCATGTAATTGTCGCGTTCCGTATCGCGGCAGATGACCTCGTAGGGCTGACCGGTATTGGCTGCAAGAATCTCATTTAATTTCTTTTTGGTCTGCAGGATTTTCTCAGCAACGATCTGAATCTCGGTTGCCTGACCCTGAGCACCACCAGACGGCTGGTGGATCATAACCTCTGCATTCGGAAGCGCGAAGCGTTTGCCCTTTGCGCCGCCGGCCAGAAGAAATGCACCCATGCTGGCTGCCATACCGATGCACACGGTAGATACATCGCATTTGATGTAATTCATGGTATCGTAGATGGCCATGCCGGCAGTCACGGATCCGCCCGGACTGTTGATGTATAAGTTAATATCCTTGCCTGGGTCCTCAGACTCCAGGAACAGAAGCTGAGCTACGATCAGGCTTGCGGAAACGTCAGTTACTTCTTCCCCAAGGAAAATAATTCTCTCTTTTAACAAGCGGGAATAGATATCGTAGGAGCGTTCTCCTCTGCTGGTCTGTTCAATTACATAAGGTACCAATGCCATCGTCAGATCCTCCTGTCTTTCATTACTGTCTTTTGCAATGATAGGTGCAGACTCCAGGTCTGGCCCGAAATCTGCACCTAGTCATAGTGTTAGTATTCCTATACTGGAAAATATTATACTAATTTAGCCTCAGCTACCAGGAAATCTACAGCCTCCTGAACAGCCATATCAGCCTTCATCTGAGCCATTCCTGCCTCACCCATGATGGTCTTGATCTGCTCAGCGTCCATCTTGTAGTTTTCGGACATCTTCTTGATCTCAGCCTCAACTAACTCATCAGACGGCTCGATCTTCTCTGCTGCTACAACAGCCTCGAGTACCAGGCGGGTACGCAGTCTTAACTCAGCCTGCGGACGCATCTGCTCCTGTAACTGCTCGATGGTGCTTCCGGTAAACTGCAGATACTGGTCAAAGCTGATGCCCTGGCTCTGCAGTCTGCGTGCGTAGTCCTCGATCATGTTGCGAACCTGCTCATCCACCATCGGTGCCGGAATATCCATCTGAGCGTTATCAACAACCTTCTGTACAACGTTGTTCTCGTTCTCAGCGGTAGCCTGTGCCTGCTTGGTCTCAGCCAGTTTGTTCTTAACGTCCTCTTTGTATGCGTCAAGAGTCTCGAACTCAGAAACCTCGCTTGCGAACTCATCGTTCAGCTCCGGAAGCTCTTTCATCTTGATCTCTTTGATCTTAACCTTAAAGGTTGCCGGCTTGCCAGCCAGCTCTGCTGCATGGTACTCAGCCGGGAAGGTCACGTTTACTTCTACATCCTCACCGATGTTCTTGCCGATTAGCTGATCTTCAAAGGTATCGATGAAGGAATGGGAACCGATCACCAGAGTGTAGTCCTCAGCCTTTCCGCCCTCGAATGCCTTGCCGTCTACAAAGCCTTCGAAGTCGATCACGGTCTGGTCACCGTCTGCAACTGCGCGGTCAGCAACGGATACCAGTCTGGAGTTCTGCTCCTGAACCTTCTTTAACTCTGCCTCTACGTCAGCGTCGGTTACTTCCGGTTTTGCTTTTTCTACTTCAATACCCTTGTACTCGCCCAGGGTTACCTCCGGCTTGGTAGCTACGGTTGCAACGTAGATGAAGGACTTGCCCTTTTCTACCTGCTCAATGGAGATTTCCGGTCTGGAAACGATCTCAAGACCGCTCTCTTTTGCAGCGTCCGGATAAGAAGCGTTGATTGCCTCATCTACAGCGTCCTCGTAAAATACGCCGACACCGTACATCTTCTCGATCATTGCCTGCGGTGCTTTGCCCTTACGGAAGCCAGGAATGTTAAACTTGTTTTTATTCTTGTTATAGGAAGTTTTAAGAGCTGCCTCAAACTGCTCTGCCGGTACTTCTACGGTTAATTTCGCCATGTTTTTTTCTAATTTTTCTACCTGTAAACTCATAATATGGGTTCCTCCTTGCATCTATGTATGGCTGTCCCGGCAGGGCGCCACACTTCAATTCACCATTATAGCATAGACTTTTTATAATTACCAGTCCTATTTTTGCAATAACTTACGCATTTTTTCGATCACATATGGGTTTACCGGACGGATTTCCAGCTCCGGCCGTCCGAAATAATAACCCTGGAAGAGATCAGCTCCCAGAAGCAGCATAGTGTGAACCTCCTCGATCCGCTCCACACCCTCTGCGAGTACCAGGATATTGCGTTCCTTGCAGTAGTGGATCAGGTTTGCGGCAAGCTCCTGCTTATCACGGTTTTTGTCGATTCCGCTGACTAGTCCCATATCCAGCTTTACAATGTTCACCTCCATATTCAGGAGCGTTCCCTCACTGCTGTATCCGCTTCCGAAGTCATCCAGTGCGATCTTGCTTCCGGTCCGGCGGATGGTCTCTATTTTGAATTCCATATCACTGCTGCTAATGGCCTCTCCCTCCGTGATCTCCATGACAACACGTTTCAGAAGATCCGGATATTTCCGGATCAGTTCATTCATGCAATCCGGGTCAAGAGATACATTTGCAATGGAATTGATGAAGATATGGCAGTCGGATGGTATTTCAGCCTTGTGAGTAAAAAGCCACCGTAAGGCGCCAACCCAGGTCAGTCGTTCAAACTGCGGAAGCTTTGCCTGACGCTTGGCCAGATTCAAAACCTCCTGGATATTTTTGAAATTCCGAGTTTCCGGTCGCATCAGCAGCTCATATCCATACAGACTTCCGTCACGACAGACGATCGGCTGTGCCGCAAACGGGACATCATCCTGCTCGAGAAGACGGTTGATCTCCTCCTGCCCGGACAAAAGGTAGGAATTCTTCTGATAGCTTTCCAGATCAAATTCCTGAAGTACACCTTTGGTACTGTGCTTTGCCATGTACATGGCAAAATCGGCATACCGGACAAGCGTTTCAAAATCACGGGCCTGGCGCGGATACCAGGTAACCCCCGCTGAGGCGCGCAGCGGAAGCTCATACTGGTTGGACACCTTCAGGCTGACTGCGCACGACCTGGTGCGCAGCTCACAGAGAATACCACGCAGTTCCTCCTCACTGTTTCCGCAGAGAAACGCCATAAATTCATCGCCGGAATGGCGCTCTACCACAGCACCGTACCGGTTCAGGGTTTTCAGCTGATCTGCAAACAGACGGATATAGCGGTCTCCCATCTCATGACCATAGTTATCGTTGACATATTTCAGATTATCCAGATCCCACATCAGCATGGCACCACAGCTGATCCTTCCGCTTTGCAGAAGCTTTAGCGTATTTCTGCGGAAGGCCGGCCGGTTATAAAGCTCTGTCAGCGGATCGTAGTCACGCTCCAGCTCCAGACGCTTCTGGTTTTCCAGTTCTTCTGTCACATCAAGCAGGACGCCTGTCTCATTGCCGTTTTCCGCCCGGACGATCTTTAATCGGAGATAACGGTCCTTTCCGTTCGCCTGCAGATGATAAAGCCGGACATCCTGGTGCTCCTTAACCCCAGGCCCCAGGATCTGCATCATCTTCCGGAAGCCGGTCTCTTCCAGGTACGTATAATCACGATCCGTCTGTTCAAGTCCGAGAAGCTCAAACAGAGTCCGGCTGCAGAATACCTTTTTCCGATCCGGCAGATATTCAAATACGCCAATGGGAACACCGGAGCCTTCCAGGATCCTGGATATACGCAGAGCAGATTCCGCCACATCTGCGCTCAGATATTCAATCGCGTGGCTCAGCTCATCCAGCTCGCTGATATAGGTTGGCTGAAGATGGATCCGGGAATCATCCTCCGCAGAGCGCAGCTGGCAGATCAGCCTGCGGATCGGCAGGCTGAAGTACGTTCCGTACATCAGGGCAAACAAAATCCCAGGGATCATGGTGAAAGCACAGCCGGAAAGAAGGCTGTTCAGAAGCTTTTGATAGAAGGAGAGAAATACGCTCTGACGCCTGAGCACCACGATCTGCCAGCTCGTTCTGTGAAACGCGGAATCGCGCCCATATACCGGAAGCTCCCTGGATGCAAGATACCACCAGTCTCCGTTCTGATCCTTTGTTTTCTGAATGTCATTCCACCTGGTGGCAGTCCCGCCGATTCCGTTCATGCCTCCAAAGGACCGGTGAAAGGACAGGCCGTACGTCAGGACCGGGGTCAGGACCGTTTCATTTTCTCCCCTTTTCGCGAGCATCAGGATGGTGTTCTCATCTCTTTGAAGCAGTTCATTTTTCAGAAGTGAATAAATCTGCTCCTTCAGCATGGTTCCGCCGAGAACACCGATCACCGTGCCGTCTTCTGCTGTCAGCGGTATAGAGTAACTGACCCCGTACGTCTCTGCCTGCAGTGCGCTGGATATGGGCCCCAGGAAGGCAAAGCGAGCAATATTACCTTTGAGCTTCTGACCCTTTGTCAGAAAATACGGATTGTAAAAGCCAGATCCTGTCTCTTCTGACATGTCAAAATCAAGCTTCCAGTCGCTGGCAAATGGAACCTTAAACTGCTTTGAGATAACAGCAGCGCCACGGGAAAGCTGGAGATCGGAATTATCCGCGGCAAAGCCGCTGCTGTCCATATCCAACACGGAAATACCGGCCTGATGGCCTTCGGCACTCTGCTGTGCAGAAGGACCGTCCAGGACCACATAAATACTGTTGCCATAGCTTCGGCGGAGCAGTTCCAGGACATCCGGCATGATTTCCCCTATGATCCGCTCATTGAGCTCCCAGTCATGGGAAATGTCTGATGCTTTTTTCCCCTCTTCCTTAAGGACACTCTGGATCGTTGTCTGGATCGTCACCGAGCTTCTGATGTCATTCATCCAGTGCTGCAGCACCTCCCGCTCCAGAAGAAGCCCGCTGTTTTCCACATCCTTTTTCAATGAACGGAGTTCTGTCTGATAAAGGCCTTGGGCAACATTTCCGGTGGATAGAAATGCCATCATGAAAATAGTCTGAAAAATCAGGATCAGACAAAATGGAATCACAAGCCTCCACTTCATAGACCGTGTTTTTTTCATACGATCAACCTCATCACTTCAAATTTCTAAGCTGCGCTTTCGTGTCTTCACACCAGCTTTCAAAAGCCTCTTCTGTATTGCATTCCGAAACCGCGGTCTCCAGGGACATTCCGGAGCTTATGAGTTCCAGAACCTTTTGCCGGTCTGCCCTGGCACGTTCCGGCAGTGTAGAATCAATCACCTTTCTCGCATCCTGGGCACCGGGAAACGGAGTGGTTGTGTAAAGACTGTATTCCTTAACCTGTGGGATCGCTGTTTTCAGCATAGTCTCTACATTCGGGTTGAGTTCCAGGTTCTGCTCCTTCATGCAGGAAATGCATCGCTCCACATCACTGGCAGCTTTTGTTACCGGAAGATATCCGGATGCCGTACAGAATGGGATATTGTTGTCTTCCCTGGTCAGCCATTTTAAAAATGTGACAACGGCTTTTTCTTTTTTCTCATCCGTGCGGAACATAACCGCGCCGGCTCCCTGCTGGACTGCGCAGGAAGACGCTCCCGCAAAGCCGGGCAGCGGGAGGATGTCACACCGGATTGTCTCGGTCGAGCCATCATCATAAGTCACCTGATCCGGCGCATAGACAGCTCCGCTGGAAGATCCGACATAGGCGATCAGCTTTCCTGTTTTCAGGTCATCGCTGCGGAATCTCCCATTCTCCAGATAATAACCGCTGATGTAAGGCACATAGAAGTTATCCCAGAGGCGGCGCATAGTGTCCGGATCCACATTCACGGATATGCTTCCGTTTTCGCCGGAATAAATGGTATGACCGAGCTGATAGCTCCCAACGAGAATATAATTTGCGAAGGAATCGCGCCCAAAGAAGGCCTGACCGTCATTGGGTGTCTCCGTCTTTGCATCAGTCCATTCATAATATGCTTTTGCTGTCTGAGCAAGTCCCTCCCATGTGGAAAGCTCCTCCAGTGAAGCACCGGTCTCGCTGGCAAACGGTTCCCAGGCGGTACTGTTGATCGTCAGCACTTCCGTTGATTTGGCCACTGGAAAAATCATCATGGCCGCATTGGTTCCAAAATTACCTTCCTCCAGATAGGCTGAAATATAGTTGTCATACTCCTCATCCGTCAGATAAGGACGAAAGTCCGAAATTTTATCCTTTTTCCAGAGGTCATATGCCGCGTCCGCATAGGCAGAACAGAAATCCGGAAGCGGATCACTTCCGGTCTTTCCATTCATACTGTCACGCAGCTCATCCTCAAGTTCCGATACGCTGCCTTTGCTGACAGACTCCACCACGATTTTCTGTTCCAGTCCAACTGTATCGTTGAACTCCTGGACCAGTCGGTCCATCTCCTCTTTCTGTGCCCCATTGTAATAGTTCCACATCGTGATCTGTACCGGTGTGTTACTTTTCACCTTTTCTGCGCCGCTGCAGGCAGTAAGCACCGCCGTGCCAAGCAAAGCCGCACAGAAATAATAACTGATATGCTTCATGATCTGATTTTCGTCCTCTCTGACCTGTATTTATGTGATCACCACCATCCGGTGACATCTCGTTTCCAAACAGCTGCAGTCCGCTGATACAGCACTGACTGTGACAAAAACACTCTTATTATACCACATGCTCTTCCGCTTTCCAACATTTTCGTGTATACTTCATGTAAAATAAAGAAAGGAAATTACTGTATTTTTCATATAATATCACAAAATACAGTCTGGGAAAGTATTCTTATGGAAATTGAACGAAAGTATCTGGTCACTGCACCGCCCTCAGACTACCACACCTGGGAGGCCGTTCAGATGGAGCAGGCCTATCTCTGCACCGAGCCAGTCGTACGTGTCCGCAGGGAAAATGATTCCTATGTGCTCACCTGCAAATCAAAAGGGCTTCTTGCGCGGGAGGAGTACAATCTTCCGCTTACAAAGGATGCCTATGAGCATCTGCTCTCAAAGGCCGATGGCATCATCATCACAAAGACACGCTATAAAAAGCCGATCAGCGGAACCGGACTTGTGATCGAGCTCGATGTTTTTTCCGGGACTTATGAAGGACTGATGCTGGCGGAGGTAGAATTTCCAGATATGGAAGCGGCGGAGCACTTTGTGCCTCCGTCCTGGTTCGGGGAAGATGTAACCTTCTCCGGAAAATACCAGAACAGCAGACTGAGCCAAACGCGCTGAAAGGACAACGAAAAAGAAGCAGGGAGTTCTGCTGCAAAACTGCAGAACTCCCTGCTTTTTTCGATACGTGATCATAAAAGATTACTTCTTCGCGATGTATTTGCGGATATCCAGTGCAATCGCTACGATGATAACGATACCCTGTACAATGTACTGATAGTTGGTCGGAATTCCAAGGAACTGCATGGAGGATTTCAGCAGCTCGAATACGAGAACACCGATGACAACACCGGAGATACGGCCGATACCACCATTTACGGATACACCGCCGATGGTGCAGGCTGCGATTGCCTCCAGCTCATAACCCTGACCCATGTTAACGCTGGCACCGCCGGCCTTTGCGCCGAGAAGGAAGCCTGCGATCGCATACAGAGCGGCTGCGGTTACGTAGATGATGATCTTGGTTTTCTTTACGTTAACGCCGGAAACCTCAGCAGCAGCCTCATTGCCACCGATCGCGTACATGTATTTGCCATGACGGGTATAGTTAAATACGAACCACATGATCAGACCGATCACAAATGCAATGATGAACATATACGGAAGCTGTCCGAACAGCTTGCCGGTTGCGATTGCGGTATATGCCTTACGATAGCCGCCAAGCGGTGTTGCGTTGGTATAAACCAGGCAGATACCATAGACAGCCAGCTGCATGCCCAGGGTACCGATGAAAGCCGGTACATTCAGGTAAGCGATTACGATACCGTTGATCAGGCCAAAGATGGCACAGATCAGGATACATAACAGCAGGACTCCAAATACCGGCATATCCCCCAGATTCGGGAAAAACTTACCGCTGTAGTCTGCGGTCTGAAGTAAGGTACCTGCGATACAGGAAGCAAGACCTACCATACGTCCTGCGGAAAGGTCCGTACCTTTCGTGATCAGACAGCCGCTGACGCCGAATGCAATGATGACGCGGGCTGCTGTGTTTACGGAAATATTGGATAAGTTGTTCCAAGAGAAGAAATTATCCTTCGTGATGCCGGTGAGCAGTACCAGCAGAAGCAGTACAATGATGATTCCATTGTCCAGCAGTGTTTTCTTAATATCGATATTTTTCTTATTCATGCTCGTATCCTCCTTAATTAAACTGAGTAGCCATACTCATGATATTCTCCTGAGTTGCTTCCTCTCCGGATACCTCACCGGTCAGCTTGCCGGCACACATTACCAGGATCCGGTGTGACATACCGATCAACTCCGGCATTTCAGAGGAGATCATGATGATCGATTTGCCCTGTCTGGTCAGCTCGATCATGATCTGGTAGATCTCATACTTAGCGCCGACATCGATACCACGGGTCGGCTCATCCATGATCAGCACGTCCGGATTGTTGGCCAGCCAGCGGGCAATGATGACCTTCTGCTGGTTTCCTCCGGAAAGAGACTGGATCAGCGTTTTGCTGCTCGGCGTCTTGATTCTCAGTTTTGCGACATTATCCTTTACAAGATCCTCGATCTTTTTGGTGTCAAGCATCGGGCCGATCTTCAGATAATTGTTCAGGGAGGAGATGGATACGTTATCTGCAATGGAAAGGCATCCAAGGATACCGGTTCCGCGGCGGTCCTCCGTGATCATTCCGATACCATCTCCGATCGCATCACGCGGTCTGGAAACCTGGATCGGTTTTCCGTGAACGAGCACCTCTCCGCTCTTGATATGCCTCATTCCGAAAATAGCCTCCATCAGCTCGGTTCTCTGCGCTCCGACCAGTCCGCCAAAGCCAAGGATCTCACCTTTCTTTAACTGGAAGCTGATATGCTGGAAGGACCGCTCGTGGATGCTGCACAGATCCTTCACTTCAAGGATCACATCATCCTTGATGGTATCTTCCTTAGGCGGATATACATTGGTCAGCTCACGTCCTACCATCTGGCGGACGATTTCATCATCACTGATGTTCTTAACTTCCCAGGTGCCAACATACGTGCCATCACGCATGATGGTAATATCATCGGCGATCTCACGGATCTCAGCCATCTTATGGGAGATGTAGATCATGGATACGCCTCTGGATCTAAGATCCCGGACAATACGGAACAGAGCGTCTACCTCGTTATCCGTAAGGGAAGACGTCGGCTCGTCCAGGATCACTACTTTCGCATTCATGGATACGGCCTTTGCGATCTCGACAGACTGCATCTGGGCAATAGAAAGCGTGCCAAGCTTTGCTTTCGGATCGTAAGGCATTTTGATATTTTCCAGCCATTTGGCTGCTTCTTCATTCATGGTCTTATGGTCAATGTACTTGAGCGGTCCGACCGATTTCAGCGGATAGCGGCCAAGATACATATTCTCCGCGATTGTCCGCTCCGGGATCGGCTGCAGCTCCTGATGAACCATAGCCAGTCCTTTGTGTAATGCATCATCCGGATTCAGGATCGTCATCTTTTCGCCATCCAGATAGATTTCACCTTCATCCATTTTATAAATTCCAAACAGGCATTTCATCAACGTTGATTTTCCGGCTCCGTTCTCTCCCATCAGTGCGTGAACAGTTCCGGGACGGACTCTTAAGTTGATCCCGTCAAGGGCTTTGACACCCGGGAAGCTTTTGCAGATTCCCTTCATTTCCAACCTGTACTCTGCCATCCCATTCTCTCCTTTCTGATTCCAGACCAGATCCAAAGCCGGTCTCTTTAAAAATCGGGTGTGTCAGACGACACACCCGAAACATGAATCACTGTAAATCACAGGTCAGAGTCTGACTATTTGATGATGTCAAGAATATCCTTTGCATTGTCAGGAGTAACCTTTACATAGTCAACCATATTAACCGGATCAACAGTCTCGCCGTTTAAGAACTTCACAGCCATGTCTGCTGCGGTCTTTGCCTGGCCCATGTAATCGTTGAATACGGTACCGGTCATCTTGCCCTCGGTGATATCCTGAACAGCCTCAGTCAGAGCGTCAACACCTACCAGATAGATATCCTCATTTACTTTTCTGCCTGCTGCATCGATCGCCTGCAGTGCGCCAAGTGCCATTGCATCGTTGTTACAGAAAACAACCTCGATCTTGTCGCCGAACTGGGTTAAAGCATCCTGAACGATCTGCTGGCCCTTTGCCTGATCCCAGTCACCTCTCTGAAGGAGAAGTTCTTCAACTTCCAGACCTGCATCGGTCAGTGCCTTTACAGAGAACTCAGTTCTGTACTGTGCATCTACGTTCTCCGGATCGCCCTGAACCATGATGTAGCTTACTTTGCCATCGCCGTTGATATCGCCCTTGTTAGCGGTCTCAACGATCTCTTCACCTTGATAGGTACCGGACTGTCTTGCATCTGCACCAACATAGGTTGCGCTAATGCTGTCAGAAGCCCATCTCTCTTCCTCTGCGGTATCCGGCTCACGGTTGATGTAAACAACCGGGATACCTGCATCCTTACACATATCGGTTACCTGCGGTGCGGAGGAAGCCTGTACCAGATTCAGGATCATAACGTCAACGCCGGAAGCGATGAAGTTCTGGATCTGGTTTGTCTGCTCTGCCTGATCGCCCTTACCATCCTGGATGGTGATGTTTTCTTTCTTGAAGCCAAGCTCCTCGGTTAAATATCTCTCCAGCTCGGTACGGTACAGAGTCATGAAGTTATCATCGAATTTATAAATGGAAATGCCGACTTTCTTATCGGAAAAATCGCCGCCTGCTGCCTCTTTCACTTCTGCTGCGGTGGTCTCTGCCTCTTTTGCTGCCTCAGTAGTAGCGGCCTCGGTAGCTGCTGCGGTGGTCTCTGCCGGTTTGCTTCCGCCACATGCTGTCATGGACAGGATCATGCAGGATGCCATTGCCATTGCGGTTACTTTTTTAGTTAATTTCATAATGTAAATCCTCCCTTAAATAAAATTGTCATAGTTTGTAAGTTTTTGTTTACTTTCTCCATCTGACAAGCTTATTATAATGGTGGATTGTGCATTTTTCCATAGGATTTTCTTTCCTGGATTATTGAATTTTTTCGATTATACAATTTTTTATGGATTTATTTTCTCTTTTACGACATTATTCTGCCGGCTCCAGTAATATTTTCCTTTGTCCAGCGTAATTTCGCCCGGAATTGGTTCACCCATTCCGGCTGCGGCGGCAATCGTAAAGATCGCATTCGCATAGCCGGTTTTATCCGATGACACAGTTCCCAGCATCTTTCCGCTCTGCACGGCATCCTGTCCCTGCGTAGTTCCGTCAATCCCCACAACGCTGATTTTCTTTCCTCCGGCACGGTCCAGGGCATCGATCGCTCCCAGAGCCATATCGTCGTTATTGCTGAGGACCAGCTCAATGGTATCCGGATACAGCTCCAGCCACTGCTCCATCAGGGCCGAGGCCTGGGAGCGCTCCCAGTTGGCAATGCCTCCGGTGATTTTTTCAATAGGGACACCCCGGTCCTTTAACGTCTGGACAGACCACTCTGTCCGGATCAGGGAATCCTGGTGATTGCTTTCTCCCTCCAGCAGTACATAGCTGATAACACCGTCCCCGTTTTTGTCCATGGAAGCCGGATCCTTTTCATACTGGTCCGCCACGATTTCCGCCTCCAGCACCGCGGATTCTTTGGCATCCGCACCAACATAGTAAAGCCTGTCCCAGCGGTCCATATCCTCCTCGACGGGCTGACGGTTAAAAAACACTACCGGTATATCAGCAGCCGCTGCTGCATCTATGATCCCGGAGGAGGTTGTGCGGTCCACCGGATTGACACAGAGCGTATCACAGCCCAGCGATATAAAGCGTTCCACCTGCTTATTCTGGACGTACTGATTTCCCTTGGCATCCTGAATGTCCAGTGTCACCTTGATGCCCGTCTCCTGTTCATATTCCTTTGCCCTCTTTTCCAGCTCCGACCGGATATTGCCGATAAAGGTGTCATCTGCCCGGTACAGGCTTACTCCGATGCGGATCGCATGCTTCTTCTCCGGGGCAGCGCCCGCCCGGCAGCCGGAAAGCAATATGCAGGCCAGGGCCATACAGGCCGCAGAAACTATCTTCCGGTCACATTTCTTCCGGTCACATTTTTTCTTATTCCTGTGTTTTTTCATTACGAACCGCCTCCTACTCAATGGGATAAAGCATTTTCTCGAATTCCGGGCTGCGCAGGTCTTCTTTCCGGATATAATAGCTCTCCAGCACCGTTGCCTCTTCCGTTTTCTGATTGGACAAAATCTCCACGGCACGCCGGACGCTTAAGTATCCGGTACTGAAATCATCTGTCACACTAAGCCCGCTTATCACGCCGCGGTCCAGATAATTCAAAAGCGGCGTGGCAGTCCCGCGGCCGTACAAACCGCTGACATGCTCCGGATATACGCTGCTGTCGGCCAGAATCTGTGCCGTCTCAAGAAGTGTTTCCGCGTCCAGGGCAATGATCACTGCCTGGGTGGATTCCGGATAAACCAGTTCTTCCACGATCTTGCGGATGCTTCCGTCACCGTGGCGCACAAATTTCTTGATCTCACAGCCGCCTCCACGCAGAACCGATTCCACGCCATCCTGAAAATGCCGTCGGGCCGCCGATTTTCTGGAGCTGTAAAACAGATAATAAGGAATCTGGTTTCCATGCTCATTCAGAGCCTGTCTGGCAAGATTCTGTCCCATGGCATCGTAATCGGTGGAAACCACTGCTGATACCTTATCCCGCGGAAGCTCAGCATTGACAAGCACTAGCGGGATCTGTACCCGTTTATCCGCCAGGGCGGATTCCAGGGCAGATTCCTCCACAGGCATCACGATCAGTGCCCTCGCACCGTCCTGCTGCTCTCTTGCCATCCGCTCGATCTGCTGGGAAGCATCACCGCCCTCATACAGCGTGATCATGCTTACATCCGCATTCAGCTCAATGGCTGCCCGGTCCACGCCCTTCTTAAAATTCTGGTAAGACTCATCCGTCGTGTCATCCAGGATCACCGAAACCGGATAAATTTCGTTTTTCCGCTCCTTGATCAGAAGATTCGTAGAAGAAATCAGATACAGAAAGAGCAGTACGAACCCATAAATGACCCAGAGCCATGTATCCCGTTTTCTCATACCGTTTTCTCCTTTTCCTGAATTTCCCGGTAATCCACCGCCGGAAGATGGATGCGGATCGTGGTGCCCTCATCCGGCTCCGACTCAATAAACAGTCCGTATTCATTTCCGAAATACAGTCTTATCCGCTCATTCACATTTTTAACGCCGATCCCGGAGCCGCGCTTTGAGGAAACATGTGCGTGATCCGTCAGCAGATTTTCTACCTGTTCCTCCGTCATGCCAAGACCGTTATCCAGCACGGTAAACCAAAGTCCGTCTTCCTTTTGTTCTGCTTTTATTTCAATGATGCCGTCCCCGTCCTTAAATTCCATGCCATGATAGATCGCGTTTTCCACAAGCGGCTGCAGCATCAGCTTCAGACTTGCATACCCCAGAACCTCCGGCGCCGCGTCAATGGTGTAGGTGAACTTATTCTTAAAACGCATCTGCTGGATCATCAGATAGTTGCGCACATGTTCTAATTCGTCCCGCACCGGAATGATACTCTTTCCCTTGCTTAAGCTGATGCGGAAGAAACGGGCCAGGGCCGTAACCACCCGGACCGCCTCCGACTTCTGCTCGTTCTCGATCATCCACACGATGATATCCAGGGTATTGTAAAGAAAATGCGGATTGATCTGGGACTGGAGCGTGTCAAATTCGCTTTTACGCTTGGATTCATGCTCTGCCACAATATCCTGCATCAGCACCTTGATCTGGCGCGCCATGTCACCGATGGAACGCCCCAGATGCCGGATCTCATAGGATCCGCCCTGATAAACCTCCACATCCAGGTTCCCGTTCTCCAGCGCGTTGACTGATTTTTCCAGCTCCCGGATCGGGATGGTAATGCGGGAGGAAATCGATGCATTGATGATCATCAGCATAAACAGGAACAGCGCGATCAGAAATACCATAAACAATTTGGTCTTTAACGTATTCAGATAGCTTTCTTTTTCAGGTGTAACGCCCACCAGCTTCCAGCCGGTATAGCCCACCGATTTGACCGTTACATCCCGGATCTCGCCCTGATAGGACTCCCGGCAGTTGCCATCGCGGTAACCGGCAGCAGCCCGGAAATTTTCCTGCATCTGCCCCGCGTCGATCAGCTGCATCTGCGGGTGGTAGATCAGCTGTCCGCCCGGACTCACCAGATAAAGGTAGCCGTGATTTCCCATGGTGATGCTGTCCAACAGCTGCTTTAAGCTTCCATAGGTAATGTCGATCAGCAAAATTCCCTGCTCGGCCGAAACGCCCTTCGTGATCTCTACCGCACGGGTCATGGTAATGACCCAGGTATACTGGTTTTCATCACTGTCAAAAATATACTGTACATGCGGTGTTGTAAAATGCAGATTTTCCGTGCGCTCCAGCGTGTCCGTAAACCAGTCCTCCGCTGTCACATCCAGCCCGGTCTTTAAGCGTGCTGCCGGAAAGGTATCGATCAGCTCTCCCTGCTTTGAAAACAGTGCAATATTGGACACACAGTCCCGGTTATTATCGTAAAGAAGGTTCAGTTCATTGTGGATACTTTCCGTGGAAAGATCCGCATTCTTTATGACATCATAATAAAGGGAATCCGACAGCTTCATAATGGTACGCAGGTAGGAATCCACCGAATGGTTTACCTGTGCCAGCATCGTCTGGTTTTCCTCCTGGATGGCCGCCGTCATCTGTCCTACCAGACGTCCGTAGAACGAAATCCCCATCAGGATCAGGGCCGTCAGCGCACTGATGGTGAAATACAGATAGATGGTAGAACGGATGCTGACACGGCTGAAAAATTCCGTCAGTTTTTTCTTTGCCATAGCGCCTCCTCATCAGCCATTCTGAGTGCCGCGGTATTTCGTCGGAGAAATGCCGAAGCGTTTCTTGAACACGTAGCTGAAATAATTCTGCTCCTGATATCCCACCTTCTGGGCAATCACATAGGTCTTGTCGTCGGTCTCATTTAAGAGCTCCACTGCCTTTTGCAGACGCACCTCCGTCAGGTAAGCAATGTAAGTCTGGCCCGTCACCTTGCGGAACATCGTGGAAAAATAAGCAGGGCTCATATGCAGCTCCCGGCAGATCATTTCCACAGAGAGGGAGGGATCCTGATAATGGTTTTCAATGTAACGCCGCGCTTCCAGGATCACCTTCTTGGTGGTATTGTCACGTTCCCGGTTTATGCTCTCATGGATCCTGAGAGATACGTCCAGGATCCACGTTTCAAATTCCTCCGGCTTTCCAATGGCTGCCGGGATATCCAGATACTGCTTTTCCGTATCAAAAATCTCACGGGTGGTGAGATCATACTGCTGCATCAGCCGGGTCACGCAGTTAAACAGGGAAAGCATATACAGCTGCTGCTGTCTGGCATGCACCCTGGCATCATCCATGCGAGCCATCAGACTGTGTATGGTTTCCCGGATTTTTTCCTCCGGGCCGAATTTCACCGCTGTGACGAAATCATTTTCATCCGCATTGTCAAATTTTAGTTTGCCGCGGCTAACAGGCTCTACATCATTGATATAAATCGTCTGGCCCACACCGACAATACTCCGGTAGCCCAGTGCGTCCACCGCAGACTGGTACACCCTGCTGAGCTCGGAAAGCTTCTGGCAGCTGTGTCCCACCGCAATGGTTACCGTGACCTCCAGAACCCTCCGGCACTCCTTACAGATATCTCCCAGGTGATCCAGAAGGCCCGTCTGGGAATTGTTCTCATCAATGGCCACAATCAGGGTAATGCCGGCCGATGAGTTAAAGATGGTAAACCGGCAGTAATCTCTTAAATGGTCCTCCGCAATCTGCCGCACAGAAATCGGGACCAGCTCCTTTTGCAGGGCGTTCGGGCGTTCCGTAGTGTCTGCCTCAATATGGATCAGCACCGTCAGCCATTTTTGGGCATGAAGAATATCTACATTGTATTCCTGAAGCTTCTCCTCGATCATACCGGCATCGGCGGTTCCTCTCACCAGGTCGTTTAAGAAGACCGCGCGGAGGATCGGCAGGCTTTTCTGATAGCTCTCCCGCAAAAGAGCAGCATCACGCCGCTGGCTGATTTCCTCATCCAGATTCTTTTTGACCCGGGTGAGGATCTCAGAAAGCTCCTCAACGTTCACCGGCTTTAAAATATACTCCGTCACGTTCAGCTTGATAGCCTGCTGCGCATACTCAAAATCGTCGAAGCCGGAAAAAATCAGAACCTTCATGGACGGGTACTTCTGCCGGATCCTTTCTGTCAGCGTCAGGCCGTCCATAAAGGGCATGCGGATATCCGTCATGACGACCTCCGGCTCCAGCTGTTCAATCTTTTCCAATGCCTCTGCTCCGTTCTCCGCATCTCCGACCACCTCAAACCCCAGGCGATTCCAGTCAATCTTTCGTATGATGCCCTTGCGCACTTCCTCCTCGTCGTCCACAAGGATGATCCGATATAAGCTCATGGTCTGCCTTCTCCTTTGATTATTTTCCTGTTTCCTCCAGAATCTGCTCCAGGGTATGGACCAGAATCTGGTTTTCCTTCTGTCCGCTCACGCAGACACGGTAATATCCGCAGGCAAGTCCCGTAAAATTGCTGCAGTCCCGCAGCAGGATCCCCCGCTTTAAGCATGCCTCATACAAGTAGAGAGGTCCTGGCTCTTGCCCGTAAAAAAACAAAATAAAATTGATATCGGAATCGTAAACCCGAAATCCCATTCTGCGAAGCTCCCGGGTAAGGTATACCCTTCCTGCTTTTAAAAGCTCCCTTGCTTCGTTTAAATACATGCTATCCCGCAATGCCGCGCATCCTGCCTCCTGGGCAGGCACGGAAATGCTCCAGGGCTGGCGTCCGGCAGAAAGCCTGCGCAAAAGCCCGCGGTCTGCGCAGATTCCATAGCCCAGTCTCAGCCCCGCCATCGCATAGGTTTTGGTAAACGCCCTCAGAATAAACAGCTTCGGAAAATGCTCTGCTTCCGGTACAGCACTGTATGCTTCCGGGTGATCCAGAAGGTCACAGAAGCATTCATCCAGGACCATCCAGGTTCCGGTCTCCTCACAGCACTTTGCAATCTGCAGGATCTGCTCCCTGGAAATAGCATGCCCCGTCGGATTATTGGGATTGCAGAAAAAGATAAGGTCTGTATCCGGTGTGATCTGCTCACAAAGCTGCTGCACATTCGGAAGAAAACCGTTTTCCGGGCAAAGACGGCTGTAGCGGATCTCACAGTCTGACCGGGCAAGTGCCTGCTCATACTCCGCAAATCCAGGTGAAAGCAAAAGTGCCTGCCTTGGCTTTATGGTCTGCACCAGCCCATAAATAAGATCGGCCGCGCCGTTGGAGCAGAGAATCCTGTCTGCCGCAATCTGATGATAATCGGCAAGTGCTCTCGTAAGCGCTTCACACTGCGGATCCGGATAGCGTCCCCAGTCCTCCACGGTTTCTTTCAGCCTCCGTTTCACCCCTTCCGGCATGCCAAGGGGATTCAAATTGATGGAGAAATCATACCGGACCGGATTCCGGTAAATATCTCCGCCATGCCGGACCCGCTTGTCCTGCTGACAGGTGGTTATCTGCTGTTTTTTCATAGTCCCATACCTCCCGGTGCGAACATACAACAGATCAGCGCCACTGCCGCCGCACAGACTGCCAGAGTCAGAACCGAGGCCACATACATCAGGCGATTGGCTCTCGGGATATCCTCCGGTTCTATCGGGCGAAGGGCATCGCCGATGGTAGGCTTATGATACAGCTCGCCAAAATACCAGGCATCCCCCGCAAGCTGCACGCCCAGTGCCCCGGCGCAGGCAGACTCACTCTGGGCCGAATTCGGGCTTTTATGGTTTCTGCGGTCCCGCCTCCAGATTTTAAATGCGTTTTTCCCGCTCATTCCCGGGATCAGGCAGGCTGCCCCTCACTTCCGCGGCATCGGGCGGCCCGCCGCCGCAAAGGCCAGGCCGGTAAGCCTTGCCGGGATATAATTGACCAGGTCATCCAGCTTTGCCGCCGCACGGCCGAAATACAGGTATTTCTCGTTCTTATAACCAACCATGGAATCCATGGTGTTGACTGCCTTATAAAAGAAGCCGCCAACCGGACCGAAAAAGAACAGAAATAACAGCGGGGCAATGACACCGTCTGACGCATTTTCCGCTACAGTCTCCACCGCCGCCCTGGTGACGCCCTCTGCCGTCAGCCTCTCTGTATCACGCCCGACGATCATGGATACCGCATAGCGGGCGCCGTTTAAATCCTTCTCCTTCAGTTTCCGATATACCTTCATGCTCTCCGTTTTCAACGAGCGGGCCGCAAGGATCCAGCCGTCAAGCACACACATGAGGGCAAAACGGAGATAAGGATGGAGGAAGCCAGCTGCCAGCAGAAGCACTGCCGTGATCACCACCGTCATACAGGGAATGGTCCCGGCCAGCGCCGCCCCGGCCAGAAGCAGATTCTGCGGGGTATCTGCCACGTTCCTTCGAAGCTGCTTTTCCATACGGGAGATCAGGCTGCCGATCCCGCAGACCGGGTGCCAGAGTCCCTGCGGATCTCCCACGATAAAGTCGATCAGAAAGCCAATACAGGCTGCTGACGCATATTCCATCCAAAGCTGTGTTAATCTCATGCTGCTTTACATTCCTTTTGTCTTTTTATTTGATCCGGGCCGCAATGCCGCACTGCACCCGGTAAACCTCTGCTGCCGCTGCCGCTAACATCTGTCCGGCATGGCCCACGGCCTCGCGGTAGTCCCGCTCTGACTTCTCCATAGGGACAATGCCGCAGCCCACCTCATCCAGCGTGATCACCGCAGGCGGGTTCACAAGAATCTGCTGTGTGAACGCTTCCGGATCTTCTCCGGCTTCCAGCGCCGCGCGGATGCGGTCCTGAAAATCGGCAAGGACCGTTCCCCCGCCACAGATCTGTGCTGCATATGCTTTCTTTCCCTGAAAGCTTCCTCCAATAACAAGAATCATAATGTGTCAACTCCTTGCTGTGTTTATCTGTTTCGCCGCAGAACATGGTGTATCTGCGGCAAATCCGCTGCTGCACTTGCGGCTGCATGCTATCTAGATCCTGCTGCACACGGCCAGCGCCGCAATCATCGCCAGCTCCGCGGTCTGCAAAAAATATCCGGCCAGATCGCCGGTGGTCCCGCCAAATTCGTGCATGGCCATGTGATGATACCAGAGAAACACTGCCGCTGCTGCCACTGTCAGGATCACTGCCGTGACGGTACCGGATACCAGAAATACAAACGCAATTCCCGCCAGAAGCCAGACTGCCAGCACTGCTTTGACTGCCGGTGCTCCGTTTCCGGTTCCTTTGGCAAACGTGGCTGCCAGTCCATCCTTTCTTGCCTTTGGGAAACAGAGAACCGAAAGACCGCTCAGGGCCCGTGTCATCACATAGATTCCGCCAATGGCCGGAAAGGCCTCCAGACGCAGCTCTGAAAAGGCTGCCGCGTACAGCAGCAGATAGACACCGCCCCCGGCAATGGCAAAGGCTCCGGCGTGAGGGTCCTTTAAGATTTCCAGCTTTCGTTCCCGGCTCTGGAAGGAGCTTCTGGCATCCGTCACATCCAGAAATCCGTCCATGTGAATGCCTCCGGTGATGAGCAGCGGGACAGCCGTTCCCAGAAGGGAAAAAGCCAGAATACCAAGCCCGGCCTGCACGGACAGCCAGCAAAAGGCGCAGACACACGCGCCGATCACCACACCGATCAGCGGGAAAAAGCAGAAGGCGTACTTCATACCGCACTCACTCCACTCCACAAAGGGCATAGGGATGCGGGAATACATGGAAAACGCGATCACAAAGCTTTCCAGAATTGAAGGCAGGGTTTTCTCATTGCTGCTCATTCGCATCTTCTCCTTTCCGGCGGATGGGAATTCCATACACAACTTCTGTTACGGCATCCGCCTCCTCTGCCATCCGGATATTAAGGTTTCCGAGAAGTCTTATGTAGCGGACGGTCTCTGCGTCATAACGGCATCCGTCTGAAAAAATCTCGTTCGTCACGATGATCAGATCATCGGTCTGTTCCTTTAAATTCTGAATGCCCTGTTGGATCCGGTCCAGGATTTCCTCATCTGTTCCGCCAATCTCAAACTGCTCATTGGCTAACAGGTTGGACATGCACTCCAGCATCAGGCTTCCCTTTTCCGGCAGGCGTAAATCATCCAGTGTGTGGAAGGCTTCGATGGTCTGAAAACCCTTTCCCTCCCGCATGGCACGATGCTTTTTTACCCGTGCCGCTCCTTCCGCGCCCCAGGGACGCATGGTGGCGATATAATATTTTTCTGCGCTCTTTGCAAGTACAAGCAGATCTTCCGCGTAGGCGGATTTTCCGCTGGCGGAAGCGCCGGTCACAAGATGCATCATGTTGTTTCCTCTCTCTCAGGACCAGATAAAAAGCTCAGGATCAGATCAGGTCCGGATAAATAATAAAGATGCGGAAAGCCCGCTAGCAGACTGTCCGTCCGGTACATACAGTCCCAGCCGCGGTCCGACTGCGGTTTTTCTGCCCGAAACGCTGATCCCGGTGCGGTGCTCTCCCAGTAGTGGAATTCATGCCCTTTGATCCGCACTGCGCCATTCTGCGTCAGAGAAATATATCCGAAACGGCCAAGTTTTTCTGTGCGGAACCCGTCTGCGTGGATCAGTCCGACCATAGGCCAGCAGTTTCCCATTTCATCCTCCAGGTGCTCCTGAAGATACAGAAACCCGCCGCACTCCGCCAGAATTTTGATGCCCTCTGCATGGGCGTTTCGAATGGACGCAAGCATCGGCTCATTGGCAGACAGCTCCTTTGCGTAGAGCTCCGGGTATCCGCCGCCCAGTAAGATGGCATGAACCTGCTCCGGCAATGCCGCATCGTGGAGCGGGGAAAATGGGATCAGCTCCCATCCGTGCTGTCTTAAAAAGTCCAGATTTTCCTGATAGTAGAAGCAGAAGGCCTTATCCATGGCCACCGCCATGCGGCGGGTAGGAGGTTCACTCTCCGAGTCTATGGGGCGGATCTCATCCTGTTTTGTTTCTTCCTGGTTCAAATCTGTCTGGTTGGATTGCTCGGTTTTTCCGGCTTCCGGCAGTTTCTCTCCGGAGCATCCCGCCAGCTCCAGAATCCCATCAACATCCAGATACTCCTCCAGCTGTTTCGCAAAGGCATTCAGATGCCCGCGCAGCTCACTCTGCTCCTGCGGCATCGTGAGTCCCAGATGGCGGCTCTTAATGTCCATGGTCTCACAGACCGGCACCGCGCCAAGATAACGCACGCCCAGCTTTTCAATTTCCGGACGCAGGCGCTCACCCACCATCTTGTTCGTTTTATTTAAGATCACGCCGCAGATATGGCTGTCCTTCCGGTAGTCCAGAAATCCTTTGATCTGCGCCGCCAGAGAAAGGCTGCTGCCTTTTCCATTCACCACAAGAATGGCCGGAGTATCGGTTATTGTTGCCACCTCATAGGTGCTGGCAGAAGTGGAATTGCCGCCAATCCCGTCATAATAGCCCATCACGCCTTCCAGAACGGAAAGCTCCGCGTCTGCCGCCCGTTTTCGAAACAGCGCCTGCAGCTCCTCTTTCGAAAGAAAGAAGCTGTCCAGGTTGCAGCTGTCGATACCCAGAATGTATTTGTGAAACATCGGGTCTATGTAGTCCGGGCCGCATTTGAAAGAACGACAGCGGATGCCGCGGTTCTGAAACAGGGTCAGTAGGCCGGTGGTAAGAAGAGTCTTGCCGCTGCCGCTTCCCGGAGCTGCCAGCAGGATACGGGGGAAATCTGCATCTTTCTGCGCGCGTCCGTTCTGTCCGGGCGCTACCGGCACATTCTGTGATTGCTGTGTCTGTTGCCCCTGTGCCGCAAGGATATAGATCGGATTCTGCGCCTGCATCATGTGGTACGGGCCTCGCTTTGCCGCGCGGGATACCTGCATACAGACCACCTCCGGCTCCCATCCTTTTTTCCGAAACCATTCCATAGCCTGGGACAGGCTTTCCAGCGCAATCACATTGATCACAAGCTGAACTGCAGGGTTTAACTCCGTCACAAGATCCAGGATTTCCTCCATATTACCGCTGCTTCCGCCGAGAAATACCCGGTCCGGCGCCGGATAGCCATATAACGACTCCGGTGCTTTTCCGGGAACTACTGTCAGATTTTTCACACCGGCCTTCTCTGCGTTCGCCCGGATCAGCGCGCAGCCTTCTTCCTTCTGTTCAAAGGCATACACATGGCCCTCCGGCACCTTAAGTGCCGCCTCCACCGAAACAGAACCGGTCCCGGCGCCAATATCATACACAATGTTGTCCCGGCACAGTTCCAGCCTGGAAACGGAAACCGCCCGCACCTCACTTTTTGTCATGGGGATTTCTCCCCGGATAAACCATTCATCTCTCATCTTTTTCCCGCTCCAGAAATACAGCCGTCAGACTGTTCGTCTCGATATCCGTCATTTCTTCTGCTGTTCCGTAAATTTTACGTTCGTCCTCATATCCCATACGGACACCCGCGTAAATTCTGGTATTTCCCATGTCAGCATCCTTCAGGATCTGGCAGATCTGTCTCAAATTCATACTGCTGTCCAACAGCAGAAATACTTTTTCATGCTCCTTAAGGAGCGCCGCCGCATCGCAGTCCCTCCCGTGGGCACTGGCGAGACAGGCATCGTCCCAGGATATCCCAAAGCGTGCCGCAAGGGCCGATACAGAAGAAATGCCCGGAAAAACCGTTACCTCATAAGGACTGGATTCCACTTCACCAAAACGTGCTTTCAGTTCCCGCATCATACTGCCGCTTCCGCTGTAGAATCCGGTATCACCGGAGCAAACCACCACGGCCTGCTGACAGGTTTTATGTTCTTCCAGCCAGTCCAGAATCTTTTCTGGCTGATAATAGGTTTCCTGATGTTTTTCGTGAAGCCACGGTGCCAGGTCTGCGAGCATCCGGGACGCGCCAAAGACAATATCACTGCGCTCCAGCACTTCCAGAGCTTCCAGGGTAAGCTGCCTTCCGCCGCCCATGCCCATGCCAATCATGCTGAGAAAACGTTTGCCCGTGCCATCTGTCACGCTGTTTTCCGGCGGCCTGGCCGTCCGGTACGCATCCATCTGCCTATTCGCCTCTTCCAGTGAGATTCCTTCCTCGTGGACTGGACGCCGGATCACGACCACGGATACGCCGCACTGCTTTGCAGCCTCCATTTTCTCCGCAAAGCCGCCGCGCTTTCCGGCTTCCTTTGTGACAAGCCACCCGGCCTGCACGGTACGCAGAAGCGCACAATTCAGTTCCACCGAAAACGGTCCCTGCATGGCAATGATGTGGGCGCCGTGAAGGCCAAGATCCTCACATTTTTTAAGGACCTGACTGTCCGGAAGGACCCGCGCAAAGATGCGTTCCCGCAAAACCGGATCCCCGGCAAATGCTTCCAGTTCCTTGCTCCCGGTGGTAAGGAGAACCGGGCGGCCATCCTGTTTCAGACACGCAGCCGCCTCACTTACAGAATCCACCACAAATACAGGCGCAAAATCCTGTCTGTCTTCCTGCATCCCTGAGTCCTGCCCTGTGGCTTTCCCTGTCTCTGATCCCCTTAAAATCCGCTGATAAGGAATTGCAAGCTCCCGGCACAGCGCTGCCACCTGTTCCGTCACCACTCTCGCATAGGGATGGGTGGCATCCAGCACAAGCTTTGGAGCTGCTTCCCGCAAAAACTGCCGCATGGCAGCTTCATCCAGCGCTCCGGTATGTACCTGAACCAGATCACTTTCTCTCAGCAGACTTTCCCCGTAGCCGGATACCACGCTGACCAGAACCGGAATGTGATGCGCTTCCGCATACTCTGCCAGCTCCCGTCCTTCGGATGTCCCTCCAAATATCACAACAGATGCATGTCTCTGCATGGTCATTCTCCTCCTGTTTTTTCTGCCACAGCTACCGTCACGCCGTTGTGCACCTGTTTTTTCACGATCAGGCGTCCGCCTGTTCCCGCACAGCAAAGAGCCGACCGCTCACAGACATTTCCGACTCCGGTCACCTGACGCACAAACCCGGACTCCGAAAAGTCTCCCTGCACAGCCGCCAGTTCTTCACTGCTGTATGTAGAAAAAGGAATGCCAAGGCCAGCTGCTGTTTCCAACAGTCCGGCCTCGTCCTTCTTTAAATCAATGCTTGCTGCCCCGGACACTCCGCATATGTCCAGATGATGCTCTTCGAGAGTTTCCCGCACTGCTGTTTCTATGACATCCCCTGGCGTACCCCTGCGGCAGCCAATACCTAGCACGAGATTCTTTGGAACCAGACGCAGAAATTCTGCCTTCTGACATGGCAGTTCTGATGTCGGCTGTTGATGAGCTACCGTTTGTTCCTTCAGCAAGTCATACATGCCCGGCGCCTCCTGCCTGCGGCAGGTTACCCAGACATTCAGCCGGTGCACCACGTCTGCCTCATACCCGGTTCCCTCCGGCTGCGAAATCGGGTAATCACTGAAATATCCGACCGTTTCTCCATCCAGAAGCGCCGCCGCAATCTCCTTTGCCAGCTTCCGGTCTGTCAGCACAAGGCCGTGATCCACTGCCCAGACATCAATCGCAGTGCGCCCCTGCACGTCGGAGGCTGTCGTCACAACCGGTACTGCATCCAGGATTTCCGCGATCCATTCCGTCAGACGGTTTGCGCCGCCCACATGACCGGAAAGAAGGGAAATGGCAAACTGTCCAGCCTCATCCACCACAATCACAGCCGGATCCGTAAGCTTATCTTTCAAGTATGGAGCAATCAGACGCACTGCGATACCGGCTGCCCCGATAAAGATCAGTCCGTCACATGCGGCAAACTGCTGCCCGGTCCACTCTGAGAGTGTCCCGGATACGGGCTGTAACATCGAACCTGCATTGCCTGTTTTTCTTCCGCTATAGCCTGGGCAGTCTGCTCCCGCCGCACTCAGCGCCTTTGACAGCTTTTCGCAGATACTTTCGCCTGTCCTGGTAAAGCTGATCACTGCAAGTTTCATAAAGAGTCCTTTCCCCGGCCGGATGTCTCCAGCCAGGCATCAAATGCTTTCTGCCAGTTTTCTGTCGCTCCGAGCAGCTGATGTGCAGTGGAAAAGGTAACTGCTTCCACTGCGATCTGCCCTCCGCTCCAGCTTTCCATCCAGTGCTTAACACAGAGAGCAGTTCGGTCAAGAAGCGGCTTTGCAAGATCCTGTTCTTTTAACAGCGCCAGCGCGTCATCTGTGGTATTGCAGACACGGATCTGTTCCTGCAGCTTGGGATGCCCCAGTTCTTTTGTCAGCACCGCCATCTGTTCCATGCGGCCGTCTCCATACCTGGAATGGGTATTTTCCACACCGGCAGACACCTTGATCAGCTTACCGATGTGTCCCACAAACAGCAGCTTCCGAAAGCCCTCCATCTCTGCCATCAGCACCGCTTCCTTCACAAAGTTGCTGCAAAGAACGGCGCTTCCCATCGGAACGCCCAGCTCCTTCTTTAAAAATTCTTCGCCATAGTTTCCGGGCGCCATCAGAAGCTCCTTTGCCCCGTTCACTGCTTTCATGTGAATTTCCAGACGAATGGTTTCCAGCAGCGCCTCCTCACTCATAGGCTTTACAATTCCGGTAGTGCCAAGAACCGAGATACCGCCCTGAATCCCCAGCTTGGGATTGAAGGTCTGGAGTGCCAGCTGCTCCCCTTCCGGGATCCAGATGGTAACGATCAGATATTCCTCAAAAGCGGCTGTTTGCACAACATCCGCCACCGCCCCCAGGATCATGCTGCGCGGTACCGGATTGACGGCATAATGTCCCACCGGACAGCTAAGCCCCGGCTTTGTCACCATGCCGATGCCCTGGCCGCCGTTTAAATAGAGCTGCGGATATTCCTCCAGATAATATCCGGCACCCGTCCGGCATAAGGTTTCGAACTCGCTTTTATCCGCCTGGCGTACTCTGGCAAATACCTTAGTTCCATTCGTCACATCCGGATCATCCCCGGAATCCTTCTGCACAAAATAGCAGAACGCCGGAGACTCCGTTTCCTGCTCCGGCTCATACCGCGTTACCTGGATCCGGCAGACAGTTCCACCCGGAAGGGTAAGTTCCGAATAGTCCGAATCCGCTTTTCCACATAACAAAAAAGCGGCCGCCGCCTTCGCCGCAGCCGCCGCACAGGTCCCGGTTGTATATCCATTCCTCAGTCTTTTCTCTGCCACTTGTTTTCTCCGTCTCAGCATACGCTTTTTTGTACACTGTAATCGGTTTTTATTATACTTGCTTTTGGGTGGTTTGACAAGCATCAGACCGGGGCGTTTCTCTGAGTTTCCTTTTGCATCTGCTTCTTCCTTTTTGTGATGAGACCGCCGATCCTGCCGCTTTCCTTGGAGGTCAGGCAGCGCCAGCCATCCTTCAGGACCCGGTCTCCCAGGCCAAGCTCCTCCGCAATCTCAAATTTCAGCTGTTCCTCCGGGGTCATATGTTCCGGATCAAAGGGCTTCTTCTCTTTTTTCTTAGACATAACGGGCACACTCCTTTTCTCTGGAAGTGTGCCCGTTTCGCTGCGCTTTATTCATAAATTTTCATCCGAGTTCAGCGGCATAATGACCGCTGCAATAATATAGGCAATCAAGCCTGTTCCGGAGCAGGCGATCAATACCCATATCAGACGCACAATGGTCGGATCCACACCAAAATATTCTCCAAGACCTCCGCAAACGCCGCATATTACTCTGTTTGTACTGGAACGATACAGTTTTTTATTCATATCCATCTTTCATTCCTCCAAGCATATTCACACCTAATACTCTATATAATCATCCAGATGCTCCTCGATCTCGTCTGCATGATGGTAATACTCTCTCAAATAGCTTTTCGCATTCCTGGCTCCGCCTTTCATAAGACCGGCTGTAATGATTCCCGTGCCGAAAAGGCAGAACAGGATGCCCACCACTAAAAACCACTTAACGCAATTTTTCATAAGCTTTCTTTCCTCCCCGAAGCAGTCCCTTCAGAATGTTTACAATCGTCCGAATACACCATGGCACAAATTTTCCGTATGTAAGAATCGATAACGCAATTCCGATCAGCACACAGCCAAACGTGAATACTGCAAATCCGACAACGGTAATGCCGCCCCATAAGTCGGAGACCAGGATAGCTGCACCCATTACCGTCAGAATCACAGTGCCAAAGCAGGCCGCTATGGTCAGGAAGCCGATTCCAAGCACTGCTATGGCAATAAGAGCAAGCAGCGTGGAGATTGCGGCAATGGCTCCGCTTCCCATGCCGAGGATAACCGGAAACAAAACTAAGACCAGAAGCAGCGGAAGAAGAATTCTCCGGCGTGTTCCTTCTTTTTTTCGTGACCGTCCATGTTCATACTCTGTCCGTTCCCGTCCCGCTGTCTGTGCATGACCGTCATCGTTTCTTTGTCTGTTTTCCTCCAACACATCCGGAAGATCTTTCCGTTTTACCACCTGGTACCCAGGCTCCCGGAAACGCTCATCCTCAAACCCATTCTCGGTAAAAATGCCGCCGTCTTCCAGATCCATTTTTAAATTGCTCCGGATGATGGAGGCGATCCGTTCCGGGCTTCCGAATTCCCGCAGTACTTCCTGCTCCCGCTCCGGTCCGGCCTCATCGAGATAATCACGGTAAAAGGCTATTCCGTCTTCCCGGTCTTCTTGCGAAAGATCCTGCAGCAGATATTCCAGCTTTTCCATAAACTCCGCTCTACTCATGTCTTATGTCCTCCTCAAGTATTCTGGATATCTTCTGTGCGTAAGTATTCCATTCTCCGCGATAAAGATTCAGCTGAAGCCTTCCGCTCTCCGTGATCCGGTAGTACCGGCGGTTTCTTCCGTCGATCGCCAGATCATAGCTTTCGAGACATCCGTCCTTTAAGAGACGCCGCAGCACCGGATAAAGGGTAGACTCGGAAATGTCCAGCACCTCACGCACCTCCTGGGTGATGCGGTAGCCGTAGGTTCCATTCTGATCCCTGGAGACAACGGACAGCACAATGGCATCCAGAAGTGCCGCGCCCGTATTAAAAACCATATGATCCCGCCTTTCCTTATGCTGTAATATTGTTTAACTTCATATATTATACAATGTATAATATTGCTGATGGATATACTATATGTCATATAATATAATTTGTCAAGTGGTTATTTTATAAAGAAAAGCAGGTACGGTCTGGTTTTGCCCGGCCGTACCTGCTTCGTATGAACATATTATTTTTTAAGCAGCAACTTCCATCATCATAATTCCCGTTCCAACTCTGCAAAAAACATTTCGTAAAAATCATCTTCGCCCTTTAAGAGCGGCGAATTCTCCCCGCCGCCATTGGTGCTTCGCTTGATTTCCGCGTAAAAGCTTTCTCCGGCACAGGCCAGGTCCATCTCGTAAACCGGGTATCCCAGTTTACGGCAGAGATTGCAGAATGCAGAGAGCGGATTGGCTTCTGTTCTGGTCTGCAGGATCCGGCGTTTCAGTTCCGCATCTTTTCCGGCTTTCCGCTTCAGTTCATCGAGGGTTTCCGCAATGTTCATAGGCCATATATCCTTCCTTTTTGTTCATCCTTGTCTGGAGGAGATATCAGCCCTCCACAAAGGTCAGAATGGCTTCCGGAGTTTTGCGCTTTGGCTTTTCCGGGTCAATGTCACGGTAGCCGACAGCAATCACAGCTACTACCTGCTCTGTCTCCGGAATCTGAAGCATCTCATGGATCTTCTCTGCGTTACGGATTCCCATGATCAGGGTGTCCAGACCAAGCTCTTTTGCCTTTAAGATCAGGTTCTCATTCTGCAGGCCCAGGTCGTAATAGCCCCAGCCGTTTCCGCATTCATTATCCGGCGCTCCGGTCTCTCGGTTATAGCCTGCCCGGTTTTTGACAAATGTAGTCACAAGATAAGAAGCACCTTTGGAACTATCCCGGTTAAACTGCGGCAGGCAGCTTTCAGAAAATTCCTCACACTTTGCTTCCTCTAAAATAGCGTAATAACGTGCAGTCTGGCTGTTTTTCCAGGAGGGTGCCTGAATCGCAGCCTGTACCATAGCGGTGATCTGCTCCTTCGCTGCACGTCTGCTGCTGTCATATTTACGGATGCTTCTGCGTTCTTCGATCAGTTTTTCAAATTCCATTGTCATATCCTCCTGCTCATTTTTTTACATCATAACACATTTAGAGCAATTCTTGTAGAAAAAACGTTTTTTCGATCAATGCAGAATCCGAAAATGTCCAATAAGCGGAAGTTCTTTTGCTTTCCCTGTAACGGCATTTGCCACTCCCATGCAAAACAGCACCAGATTCAGCAGATAGCCTACTCCGGACAGTGAAAGCAGGAAGCGAAACTGCCACCAGTACCGGTCAAATACCAGATTCAGCATTGCAGATATAAACTGCCATCCCATCGACACAAGCAGTAACATAAGTCCCTGGTTTGCATGAAATCTGGCGTACTTTGAGTCCTTCGCGCACAGGATTGGCAGCAGCACCAGGAGCGAGAAATACGAAAGCACGGCCATGAGCTTGTTTTGTTCTACATCGCTCTCCTGAAATTCTCTGCTCAGATCCCGCATCTGACCTGCCTGATCCCAGGAAAACGTACCGGAACTGCCGCCTCCTGACTGCGAAATGGAAGTGCCCGAGCCTCCCCGCTCTCCGACCGGTGCGCGCACCTGGGGCAGAACCTCGCCCTCTCATTCAGTTTCTTTCCGCATTTTGAGCAAAATACCATACTCCTTCTCCTTTCTGTGGATTTCTCTATGGCAATCGTTATAGACTCTGCGCCCGCGGAAATGCCTGTTACTTTATAGCGTTTCCGCACATTGCGCAAAAGTCTTTATGCCCGTATAACAGATAAAACTGGGAAAATACATAGAACGTATGTAAGAGAATGAAAAGACACTGTCTGAAAAACAGACTGTACATAGATTGAAACCGATTATAGCATGAGAACCTGTTTATCACAATCAAAACAAGAAAGCTCTCACCGCAAAAAACTACAAAATCAGCCTTCCGGATCCCGGCACAGCAGAAATATTCCATAAAAGACACACGTAACATTTCTGCTGTGCCAATGTTATTATATTTATTTTTTCTCCGCCGTAAATACAATATCCTTCAGCTTACGTTTCGGCACATAATGAACATCCTGTTCATTACGGTAGTAATTCGTGCTTTCTTCAGGCTCCACATCTACCAGGACAATTTTTTCTTGCGGTTCGCCAATTGCCACCACCAGCATCGGCACGTAAGATTTATCCAGGTTCAGGATTTCCCTGATATTCTGCGCATGAAAGCTTCCGATCATGCAGCCGCCAAGCCCCTTCTCCGCGGCTGCCAAAAGCATAGTCTGTGCCACAATTCCGACATCCTTTTGGAACCGTGTCATAGAATCATTAATCTTTGTATCCTGCAAAATCACAATAAAAGCAGGTGGTTCCATGCCGAGATGCGGCAGCTTCATATGTGTAATTGCGCCGGCCCAACGGGTCTGTTCCTGAATCCTTGCCACTTCATCCGGTTCCCATGCGAGATAATAACAAAGAGGCTGAATATTGGCCGAAGAAGGACAGAGTCTTGCAATGTCCACCAGTTCCATAAGTTCCTCTTTTGTTACTTTACGGTTTTTGTTGTATCCACGATAACTACGATTTTTAAGCACTAAATCTGTTAATATGATATAGCTCCTTTCCAATTCCGTCTTCTGTCACATCCATTTGCAATGATTCGGAAGCACCATTTTCTCCATAGTACCACGATTGTTTTCACATTTCCAACATTTGAAAAAACACCATGATACGGAACCTTACATTCCATATCATGGTGCTTTTTAATTTTATTTTAATTCAGATTACTCAGCGTCTGCCTCGTTCTGCTCAGCCGGAGCCTGCAGAGCTTTCAAGCTTAAGCTGATCTTTCTGTCTTCGCCGTTGAAGTCAACAACCTTAGCCTCGATCTCCTGACCGATAGTCAGAGCGTCTGCCGGTTTGTCAACGTGATCTCTGGAGATCTGGGATACGTGAAGCAGAGCGTCTACGCCCGGCTCTAACTCAACGAATGCGCCGAAGTCAGTCATACGAGCAACACGACCGGTTACTACGTTGCCTACAGCGTACTTCTCAGCTGCGTCAGCCCACGGATTCTGCTCCGGGAACTTTAAGCTCAGAGCGATCTTCTCGCCATTGATATCTTTGATGAGAGCCTTTACATGATCGCCGGTTTTGAATACCTTCTTCGGATTCTCAACACGGCCCCAGGACATCTCAGAAATATGAAGCAGGCCGTCAGCGCCGCCCAGGTCTACGAATGCACCGAAATCGGTAACGTTCTTAACAGTACCCTCTACGGTATCGCCAGCATGGATACGCTCGAAGAGCTCTTTCTGCATCTCAGCCTTCTTAGCAACCATAAGCTGCTTTCTGTCGCCGATGACTCTTCTTCTCTTCGGGTTGAACTCAGTGATAACGAAGTCGATATCCTGACCTGCGTACTTGGTTAAATCTTTTTCGTAAGTGTCAGATACCAGGCTTGCCGGGATGAAGACTCTAGCCTCATCAACAACAACGCTTAAGCCGCCGTCCAGTACCTGTGCAACTTTTGCGGTAAGAACCTCATGGTTCTCGAAAGCCTCTTCCAGTCTCTTGTTGCCCTTGTCTGCAGCCAGTCTCTTGTAAGACAGCGCAACCTGGCCTTCGCCGTCATTTACTTTTACTACTTTTGCTTCCATCTCATCGCCAACCTGAACCTGGGTTCTGAGATCTACGTTTGCTTCGTTGGTGTACTCACTTCTCGGGATGATACCATCGGACTTGTATCCAATGTTCAGGACGATCTCGTCCTCTTTCACATCGATGACTTTACCAGTGACGATCTCTCCCGTACGTATTGTTTTTAATGATTCCTCCAACATTTGTTCAAAACTTAATTCTGACATTAGTATGAACCTCCTCAATAATTTGATTCGGGGTGGATGCCCCCGCTGTAATACCTACGCTGCGCACAGAATTCACACATTCAGGGTTGAAATCGCCGAGTGACTGGATAAAGTAAGTATTCTTACATTCCTTTTGGCATATCTCGTAGAGTTTCTGTGTGTTGGAGCTATGCTTGCCGCCTATAACAATCATAGCATCCACTTCAGAAGCAATACGTCTAGCTTCCACTTGTCTTTCCTGTGTTGCATTGCAAATCGTATTTAAAACAAGTATATCATAACCCTTTTTCTCGAATTTTTCAACTAGATCTTGAAATTTCTTGTAATTAAATGTCGTTTGGGACACAATACAAAGTTTTTCCTCTTTGGAGAGCAGAAGATCGTCGATCTGCTCCGGTTTTTCCACCACCAGAGTGGTATCATTTCCCCATCCGCGGATGCCCTGCACCTCCGGGTGTTCCGGACTTCCGATGATGATGACGCGGCGCCCCTCTGCGGTCTGTTTTTCCACAATACGGTGAATCTTTTTTACAAACGGGCAGGTGGCATCGACTACGGTGATATGGTGTGCCTCCAGCAGGTCATAGATATGCTTTCCGACGCCATGGGAGCGGATCACCACAATTCCATCGGTAAGGGCAGATAATTCTTCCTCCGTATTCAGGACACACACGCCTTTTTTCTCAAGGTCTTTTACCACAAATTCATTGTGGATGATGGGACCGTAGGTGTAGACCGGCTTTTCTGCCTTCGCGATCTGCTCGTAGACCTGCTCCACCGCGCGCTTTACGCCGAAACAGAAACCGGCTGTCTTCGCAACGATGACCTCCATTACACTTTCTCCTTCAGGCCATGCGCCTTTGCGGTATCAATGATAGCCTGTACCACCTGATCAATGGTCATCTCAGAACTGTCTAAAAGCACGGCATCTTCTGCCTGTTTTAACGGTGCGATCTCTCTGGTCATGTCGCGGTGGTCTCTCTCGATAATATCTTGCTCAATTTCTTCCAGATTACACATGGTGCCTTTTTCGGTTAATTCTTTATAGCGGCGCACGGCACGGACCCGGCTGCTGGCAGTTAAGTAAATCTTGGCTTGTGCATCCGGCAGAATGCAGGTACCGATATCACGGCCATCCATGATAACGTTCTGGCTGGCTGCCAGACTTCTCTGCAGCTCCAGCAGATGCGCGCGCACAGACGGGTAAACACTGGTGGCAGACGCGGTATTTCCGACTTTCTCGGTACGGATCAGGCCGGATACATCCTCGCCGTTTAAAATAACCTGCTGTGCCCCATCCTGATAGCGGATTGTGATGTCCGCGTTTTTTACAGCTTCGCTCACTGCAGTCTCGTCTGCGGTATCCACGCCGCCGCGCAGCAGGTAAAGCGCAATGGCGCGGTACATGGCACCAGTATCCACATAGATAAAATTCAGCTTCTTTGCCACCATCTTCGCGATGGTGCTCTTGCCGGCACCTGCCGGGCCGTCGATTGCGATATTAAATGCAAGCTTTTTCATATCGTATTCCTCTCCTTGTTTCAGTATTCGCTTCAGACAGCCAGACATCCTGACTGTCCACACGTTCTCAATCTTACTGCGGAATGGAAATTCCTGCCAGATAACCGGTGGACCAGGCAATCTGAAGGTTGAATCCGCCAGTTACCGCATCCAGATCCAGCACCTCTCCCGCAAAATACAGGCCGGCTGTTTTTTTCGACTCCATAGTAGACGGGTTTACCTCCCGCACAGACACGCCGCCCTGGGTAATGATGGCCTCCTTATAATCCCGCAGTCCCACAAGCGTAATACAAAAATCTTTTACGGCCTGTACCAGCTGATGGCGTTCCTCTCTTGTGATCTCGTTCACTTTCTTCTCCGGCGAAATGCCGCTGCGCTCAATGATGACCGAAACCAGCTTTGCCGGCAGCAGGTGGTTTAAGGAATTCTTGTACTGTTTGTTCTTTGCTTCCTCAAAATCACGGAGAATGCGGGCGTCTAGCTGCTCCACAGAAAGTGCCGGTTTTAAGTCGATGGAAAGGGTAAGCGGCCCTTTCTTCAAGACCGATGCAACATAGCTGCTGGCCGAAAGAAGCACCGGGCCGCTAACTCCAAAGTGGGTGAACAGCATCTCTCCGAATTCCTCGTATAACACCTTTTTCCCGTTTCGGATCTGCACGCTGATGTTGCGCAGGGACAATCCCTGCAGCTCCTTACAGACATCTTCCTTTGCCACAAACGGCACCAGGGCCGGGGACAGGTCTGTGATGGTATGTCCAAGCTCCTTCGCAAAGCGGTAGCCGTCTCCAGTGGAACCGGTAGATGGATAGGAAAGGCCTCCGGTGGTAACAATGACAGCATCCGCAAAAACCACCTTCTGACCGCGTTTTAAGCGCACGCCGGTGACGTGTCCGTCCTCTGCCAGGACATCGGCCACTTCTTCATGAAGTTCCACCTCCACGCCAAGTTTCCGAAGTGCTGCCGTCAGCGCATGAATGACATCCGAAGATTTGTCAGAAATCGGAAATACGCGGTTACCACGCTCTGTCTTTAGCGGACATCCATGCTTTTCAATCAAATCCATAATATCTGTATTGGTAAAGGCATAAAAGCTGCTGTACAAAAACTTGGCATTGTGCACCACGTTCTGAAAGAGTTCTTCCGTGTCACAGGCATTGGTCACATTGCAGCGTCCCTTTCCCGTGATATAGATTTTTTTCCCAAGCTTTTCATTTTTCTCATAGATGCAGACCTTATGGCCTGCTCCGGCTGCGGCAATTGCCGCCATCATGCCTGCGGCACCGCCGCCGATGATGATTACCTGACTCATACTTTATTCCTCCGTCTGCAGTCCCAGATAGTTTCTCACGGCACTGCGGTATGTATTCAGTTCCCCGAACTGACTAAAATAGCGGACACATTCCTGCCAGATCCCAGGGGCATCCATTGGCCTGTCTGCCAGCACATACAGCGCAAACGCGTCCTCAAATTCTGGTGTGGTGCTTCGCTCCCGGCTTGTGTCTCCCGGGGCTGTATCCGGCTGCTCCGGCACCTGCTGGTTTTTCTGTACCAGTTCTGTATATCCTGCCTCGTATATCTCAGGCATGCTTTCCTTTAACATCTGCCCGTAGGTCCGCAGCAGCACCTTCAGATCTGCGGCACGATCCGGGAAGGTACCATTTTCTTCCGGAAAATCTGCCGGATCAATCCGGATTGTCCACTGTTTTGTATTTTCTGAATCATTCTGTTCTGGATGATCCGCTATTTTCCGGTCTTTGGCATGGGCTGTTCCGGAAACCGGTTCCGTTTTTTCTGCCTGTATACGTTCTCCACCGATTCCATCTGATTCATAAAGAAGTGCCGCAGACAAAAGTCCGGCTGTTTCCGGCTGAAACACCACGTTTCCAAGACCTTTCAGATACTCATATCCGGTTTCCATATTTCCTTCTTCCAGTACCCCATCCGCTCTGTAACGGGCCATGAGTACCGGCTGCGGGGTATAACTGCGGATCTCGATCTCATAATCGTCCCTGCCCGGGGTCAGTTCTGCCTGCTCTCCGGTCCGGGAATCCTGCCATATGCAGTCCAGTCCATAAGGACCTGTTATTTTCTTAACCGGATTTCCGTATAGCTCTGTAAGCTGCTCCTGCATTTCGTCTGCAGTCAGGGTATTTTCTCCCGGATTCAGACTGACCAGCTCCAGCTGTTCGTCCGTAAAATAGTAGCTGGTATAAAACGGGACATCCAGACCGAACCATTTCATGACAAACTGATACCGTTCTACCGGCTGGCCTGCCGAATTGCGGGTTACCACCGCAAGTTTTCCCGGAATACCGAGGCTGGCCTGAAGTTTTCCAGGTGATACGCCAAAAGGAATACGCTTCGCTGATTCCTGTGTGTAAGTAAATTCCTTCCAGTTATTTTCAAAGTGGGCCTTAGCGCGCATGGACGGAGTATCCAGACTCATAATTTTTGATACCGCCTGACAGAGTGTATCCACAATCCCGGACAGGCATTCCGTGTCAACCGTATCGACTGTATCCAGCGGTGTTCCAAAATCAAAGCTGTCATACCGCTGTCCGACCTGCACGGAAGGAATCGCGCAGGAGGCGAAAATACCATTCTCATCCCCCGCTTTCTGTATATAGCTCCAGCGGCTTTCCGTAATACCGGCCGCAGATTCCAAAAGCAGGTCTCCCAGCATGGTGCGCTTTCCGTCCTGAGTTGCCAAAACAGTCTCCTCTGTATCAATTGCGCCACACGGACCAATCGTGATTACCCCGATGAGACGCTCGCGCTCACGCTTACTGAGGTTCTTTGCGTAAACTCTGGCACCCAGCGCATCCTTTTCATGAGCCGAAAGACTGACAAAGCGAACCTCTGTGTCAGTGGGAATCCCGGACAGGATCCGGGCTGTTTCCAGAAACACAGAAACGCCGGACGCATTGTTTCCAGCCCCTGGACTTTCCGGTGCCGAATCATGCCAGGTGCAGATCAGAATGATGTCCGCATCCGGGTCCTCAGCCGGGCGCATGGCCACCACATTAGTACCAAGAATCTCTTCGTGCTCTGACTTTTCACGGAACCGCTGCCGGTTTACCATATACCCATAGTCCTTTAACAGTTTCTGGATGTACCTGGCGGCATTGTCCTCGCCGCGGCTTCCGGATGGCCGGGGAGAAGCCGAAAGAATTCCCAGAGATTCCTGGAGATAAAAAGAATTTACTTCCTCCACCACCGGAACCTCATCCGGAACTTCCTGCATGGTACCGCTCTGTCTTTGCGGCAGCACCTTTGTAGACGGACCGGCACAGCCGGACAAAACGGCTGCTGTTAACAGCACCGCTGCTTTCTTCTTCATGAAACTCCCCTTTTCATTGCTGTTCACGCGTTGCGCAAACAGTAATCTTTCCATTCTTATGATATTAGGTCAAAACTTAAGACTCAGTATAGCACATTTTCGCTCACAACGAAAGGGGGAACCTCGCGGCGGCAAAAACCGTCGGCGGGATTCCCCCTTTTTGTAAACCGGATATCAAATCCGGCCTGTTATTTAGATTGCTGCGGTGATGAAGATGTCGTAAATAGCCTTGATTGCGGTCTCAAAATCAGAATTCTTCACACCGATGATGATGTTGAGTTCACTGGAGCCCTGATCGATCATCTTGACATTGATGCGGGCATGAGCCAGTGCGGAGAAGATTCTTCCGACGGTACCACGAGTGCCCTTCATACCTCTCCCAACCACTGCGATGAGAGCAAGGTCTGCTTCCAGATCTACCAGATCCGGCTCTACCGCGCGGTGGATACCGGCAATCACAGACTGCTCGTACTCTTCAAATTCGTCCTGATGTACCATAATGGTCATGGTGTCGATTCCTGACGGCATATGCTCAAAGGAGATTCCGTACTTCTCGAACACACCAAGAACTTTCCTCCCAAACCCAACTTCGGAATTCATCATGGCCTTCTCAATGTTGATGGCACAAAAGCCTTTTCTTCCGGCAATACCAGTGATGGTGTAGCGCGGCTTTCTGCAGGTGCTCTCTACGATCAAAGTACCCTTGTCCTCCGGACGGTTGGTGTTGCGGATATTGATCGGGATACCCTCTTTTCTTACCGGGAAGATGGCATCCTCATGGAGTACGCCTGCGCCCATGTAAGCCAGTTCACGAAGTTCTTTGTAGGTGATGGTCTCAATGACCTCCGGGTTCTCCACGATGCGCGGATCGGTTACCAGGAAGCCGGATACATCGGTCCAGTTCTCGTAGAGGTCTGCGTGGATGGCACGGGCTACGATGGAGCCGGTTACATCAGAACCGCCGCGGGAGAAGGTCTTGATGCTGCCGTCGTGTTTGGAACCGTAGAAGCCCGGGATTACAGCGCGCTCTATATGCTCCAGACGCTCGGAAAGCTCCTTGTTGGTAAGCTCTGCCTCAAAATTGCCGTTCTCATCAAAGAAAATGACCTCAGCAGCGTCAATGAACTCGTAACCGAGATAATTCGCCATAACGATACCGTTTAAGTACTCGCCGCGGGAAGCTGCGTAGTCCTTGCCGATTCCCTTTACGAAATTCTCTTCAATGGTAGCAAATTCATGGTCCAGGTTTAAGTTTAAATCCAGGCCGTCAATGATCTCCTGGTAACGTGCCTTGATGGCCTCCAAAAGTTTTTTATAGGATGCCCCGGTGGATGCTGCCGCGTAGCACTCATACAGCATATCGGTAACCTTGGTATCTTTGCTGTTTCTCTTACCCGGTGCGGACGGAATCACATATCTTCTTGATTTGTCTGCACGGATGATATCTCCGACTTTCTTGAACTGGCGGGCACTCGCCAGAGAACTTCCGCCGAACTTCACAACCTTCTTCATATCGCTGTCTCTCCTCATATTGCTCCCTGGTTTTTCCAGGGCAGTTATTCAGAATAATACTTTAAATCCCGGTTTCTGTCAATACCTGACAAAGGAAAAAGGGGATGCCGCGCTGATACGACATCCCCCAGAATTTATTACTTAAAGTACTTCACGCCACTCTCAAAGATCTTCATATCCTGCTCGCCGTAGATGTTCATGGCTACTGCCTCGCCGCGGCGCTCGGAATGCGCCATCTTGCCCAGGATACGGCCATCCGGGCTGGTGATGCCCTCGATTGCCATGTAGGAGCCGTTCGGGTTCCAGAACTCGTCCATGGTAACATTGCCCTTCTCGTCCACGTACTGGGTCGCAATCTGACCGTTTGCTGCCAGCTTCTTTAACCACTCATCATTTGCCACGAAACGTCCCTCACCGTGGGATGCCGGGTTGCAGTAGACGCCGCCAAGCTCTGCGCCAGCCAGCCACGGGGACTTGTTGGTGACAACCTTGGTATAAACCATCTTGGAAATGTGGCGTCCGATGGTATTCATAGCCAGGGTCGGGGAATCAGCAGTCTGCTCACAGATGCGTCCCTCCGGAACCAGACCAAGCTTGATGAGGGCCTGGAAGCCGTTGCAGATACCAAGCATCAGACCGTCGCGCTCATTTAACAGCTTCTCGATCTCTTCCTTGATGACTGCGTTGCGGAATACCGTCGCGAAGAACTTCGCGCTGCCCTCCGGCTCGTCGCCGGCAGAGAAGCCGCCCGGGAACATGACGATCTGGGCTTTCGCGATCTCTTTCTTATACTCCTCTACGGAGTCACGGATATCCTCCGCGCTTAAGTTCTTAAATACCCTGGTAACCACTTTCGCGCCGGCACGCTCAAAGGCCCTGGTGCTGTCGTACTCACAGTTGGTGCCCGGGAATACCGGAATGAATACGTTCGGCTGTGCAAGCTTGTGGCTGCATACATAGATCTTATCTGCCTGGTACAGATCAGACTTCACCTCGGTCTGCTTGACACCAGAGGTGGTCGGGAATACGTTCTCCAGGGTCTTGGTCCAGGAGCTTAATGCCTCATCCATGGAGATGGATACTGGGCCGTACTCGAAGGCTGCCTTGTCGGTTACCTCACCGATCACGGTATAGCGAATGGACAGATCTCCCACCTTGCCCTCCGGAACCTCGCAGACGATGTTGCCCCATCCTGCCGCGAAGAAGTCTCTCGGATCTACATTGTGCTCGATCTTCACGCCAAGTTTGTTGCCGAATGCCATCTTGCTGACTGCCTCAGCCAGTCCGTGGCCTTCTACCGCGTATGCGGAAAGGATACGGCCTGCCCTGATATCAGCGTTTAATTTCTCATAACCATCCATGATCTGGGCGTAATCCGGCAGATCATACTGATCTTTCTCAATGCGGAATACGACAATCTTGCTGCCCGGCTTCTTGAACTCCGGTGTGATGATGTTCGGATAATGGTCTACATCCACAGCGAAGGAAACAAGAGTCGGCGGTACATTGATCTCGCCGTGCTTCTCATCGTTGAAGGTACCGGACATACTATCCTTGCCGCCGATGGATGGAAGGCCGAAGCCAAGCTGTGCGTTATAGGCACCAAGCAGGGCTGCGAACGGAGCTCCCCAACGGGTCGGATCCTCAGTCATACGCTTGAAGTACTCCTGGAAGGTGAAGCGGATCTTTTTGAAGTCACCGCCGCTTGCCACGATCTTCGCTACAGAAGAAAGCACCGCATATACGGAACCATGGTACGGGCTCCAGCTGGACAGGTACGGATCGTAGCCGTAGCTCATCATGGTAACGGTATCGGTCTTGCCATTCAGTACCGGAAGCTTTGCAACCATGGTCTGAGTCTCGGTCAGCTGATACTTACCGCCGTACGGCATGAATACGCTGCCTGCGCCGATAGAGCCGTCAAAACGTTCTACCAGGCCCTTCTGGGAGCATACATTTAAATCAGATAAGACATTCAGCCAGGTAGCTTTCACATCTGCTACTTCTTTCTTTACAAACGGATTGCCCTCTTTGACCGGAGTTTCCAGAACAACCTTGGCCTCCTGATGAGCACCGTTGGTGTCCAGGAATGCGCGGCTTACATCCACGATGGTCTTGCCTCTCCAGTTCATGACAAGGCGCGGCTCCTCGGTTACCACTGCAACCGGAATGGCCTCCAGGTTTTCCTCAGCGGCAAAACCCAGGAATTTATCTACATCAGACGGATCCAGAACCACTGCCATACGCTCCTGAGACTCGGAGATAGCAATCTCGGTTCCATCCAGGCCTGCGTACTTTTTCGGAACCTTGTCCAGATCAATCTGCAGACCGGCTGCCAGCTCGCCGATGGCTACGGATACACCGCCTGCGCCGAAGTCGTTACATTTCTTGATGATCTCGCTGACCTCCGGACGGCGGAACATACGCTGGATCTTGCGCTCGGTCGGAGCGTTGCCCTTCTGTACCTCTGCGCCGCAGACCTCAATAGAAGCCTCGGTATGTACCTTGGAGGAACCGGTAGCGCCGCCGATGCCGTCACGGCCGGTGCGGCCGCCTAACAGAACGATGATATC